>PDWI01003720.1_pt1 | contig 21217 bp, 14 predicted proteins | sample 1430891 | NCBI WGS metagenome assembly PDWI01 (sample SAMN01162508, study PRJNA174530) | Oral metagenome, whole genome shotgun sequencing project. | biome: Marine environment; feature: Marine mammal; material: Swab sample of the gingival sulcus; isolation source: swab sample of gingival sulcus... | reverse complement strand
TACAACACGATTGACTTCTCCGCTCGGACAGGGATTATCCGGTGAAATGTTATGGGTAAATGCCAGAGCCAGACCGATAATCTGTGAAATCAGTACATACAACGGCGCAAGCAGTACATCGTCTGCATTGTTCAGACTTGTGGGCAGGGTAAGAAGTTGCAGCGATTTGTTGCCTGGATAGAGGGTTTGCAGCTCACGGGTAATTTTTTCGGGGGCTGCCACCAGTATCTGCCGACAATTATTTTCACCGAGCAACTCCCGTGCCATATCCCGGTCGAATCGCTGAGTGTAGCCATTATTGCTGGTAAACAGGCAGACCGTTGTCTGGTCATCAACGATAGATTTCGGTCCATGCCGGAAACCCAGTGATGTTTCAGAGAGGGTAACAACCTTGCCTGCTGTCATCTCCAGTGCTTTCAATGCAGCTTCCCGTGCCGCCCCGTAGAGGGTGTTGCTGCCGAGATAGATCAGTCGCTTTGATTGGGTGCTTTGCGATAGGGCAGGGTGGTCAAGCAGTTCACGGCACCACTGCTCGGCACAATCGGCAATCGGGGCTAAGTCATCGGTTTTTTTTCCGGCTGCCCGTCGGATAAGTTGATAGGTAAAGAGCAGCATTGTGGAAAAACTTGAAGTCATCACAAAACTGCGGTCATGGGTTTGTGGCGGCATTAAACAGACGTGGTTATGGCTGTTTTGCCGTTTTGATAACTCTCCCTCCGGGTTGCAGGTAATGTTAATTTGATGAACATTCGGGGCAAGCTGAGTAACCTTGTCGGCGGTATCCACACTTTCCGGGCTGTTGCCGGAGCGTCCAAAGGCAAAGAGAATGCCCTGGCTGTCTTTGTGGAAATATTCATCGGGGCGGCTGACAATATCCGTTGTCGCTACTGCCCGCACACGGGCTTTTGCCAGGCGTTGAACGGAATCGGCGACAATCTGTCCCACATACGCCGATGTTCCTGCGCCGCAAAAAGTGATACAGGCATCAGTATTTGCCAACTGTTCGGCAATGAGTGCGTATAAACCGGGCTGCTGTTTATCGAGATACACTTCAATCTGCCGCCAGCAGTCGGGCTGTTGGGCAATCTCCTGTATTGTTGCCTGCGCCCCGTTTATTTTCAGGTCGTACAGGCTGCCTTTTAGACCTTGTTTCTCCATAATTTACAGACCTCCCTGAATTTTTGCTGCTTCGTAATACGGCAATAATGCCAGTTGAATATGAAAATGCACCAAGCTGTCAAAATCGTTATCAAGCTCTCCCTCTCTCCATGCCTCATACGCTATGGGCAGGTACTGTTTCAGCAGCCCCGGCGGAATAGTGCAACCGGCAAAGGCATTTCTTGCCTGCTCGACTGCTTTTTGTAATTGTTCAGCGGGCCAATAGTAACGGCAGCGATCGGAAAGGCTGTAGGCACGGGCAATGCGCTGTTCATCAGCGCTGCCGGAATAGTATTTTTGCCAGTATTTGGTGTTCTCGGTCATAATCTGCTCTAGTGTTGCTCGTATGGAGGGAGCATTGAGATGTAAATCTTGCGCAATATTATCCAGAGCAAAATACGCCTCCCGCAGGGCAAAGGTAAGTGCCGGGCCTACTTTTAGAATGGCAAAATGGTCGTTTACTAAATTCTTGAACGTTTGTGGCCGTTGATAATCTGTGGAATGCGCCTCAAAAACGGCATTGGGGAACTCTTGTTGTAATGCCGACAGGGCTGCCGCTTTTTCCGGGTTGTAGTCAACGATACTGTGGTGGTCAAATTCCACGCCGGGCTGCACCACCAAACCAATCACTCGCTGCCAGACTTCTGCCAGACCATGCTTGGCGAAAATACGCTGATGCACTTCGTAGGTGGTGCGTGCCGCCTGCGGCGTGGTTGGGGTAATGCCATCTAAATCCTCCTGCGCTCCGCCCGGCACGGGAACTTCTGTGCCGATGATATAGACAATGTCGTGGGGCTGTCTGATTTCTGCCGCCGTATCTTCGGCAATTCTGCATAGCCGGGCGGCACGTTCTGCCACGATTTCATCGGTCAACGGCACGGGGTCATCGGCGCAGGACATACTGCAATCCAGATGAATTTTCTGATACCCTGCCCGGACGTAATGGCGGATAAGCTCCTCGGCATTATTCATTGCCGTTTCAGCAGGGAGATTCTGCCATGCGTTCGGTCCAAGATGGTCGCCGCCAAGTACCAGGCGTTCTGCTGAAATGTTGTTTTTTTTCAAAAGATTATTGAGGTAGGAAACGAACTTGGCGGGCGTCATTCCCGTATAGCCGCCGAACTGGTCAACCTGATTGGAGGTGGATTCAACGAGCAGCAGGTCGTGGTATTTTTCCGCTAAACGGGCCGCCGCAACAATAACATCGGGATGAGCACTGCAAACAGAAACAATGCCGCCTCTGCCGGAGGCTTTATGGTCGATAATTCGTTGCTGTACAGGATTAGTTTTCATCATGTTCCACCTCAAAAAGCTGGATATTGTTGTGCTTGAAAATTGCACGAAATTCGTTACAGACACCTTTTTCGGTAACGATGCCGGTAATGTCTTCAAAATTCATAATCGACGCAAACGCCCGTTTGCCGAATTTGGAGGCATCAGCCAGAATATAGACCTCCTCTGCCTGTTGAGCCATTATGCGTGTGAGTTGGGCGTTGGCGGTGTCGGTGGTGGAAAAGCCGGTATCCACATCAATACTGTCTGTACCGATAAATGCCTTACTGAAATGGCATTGGCTCAGCATATCGCAGGCGACTGTTCCCTCAAAAGCCATAATATCGGGATTGAGTTTGCCGCCCAGGGAGTGGACACGGGTGCGCTGATGCTGCGCCAGAACGCTTAACGCCGGAATGCCGTTGACCATAACCGTCATGGGGGCATCGGGCAGGGCGTTGACGAGCGCCAGTGTTGTTGAGCCGGAATCAATAATCAGCGAGTCTTTTTCCGGGTTAACCAGCCGGGAGGCGGCAAATTGCCCGATGGCCGCCTTGGCGTCTGTAAAAAGACCAATGCGTTTTTCCAGATTTTGGGAGAGGAAGCTCTGCCTGTTGATTATCGCTCCGCCATGCTGCTTGTGTAAATGCCCCTCGGCATCAAGTTGCTTGAGGTCCCGGTGGATAGTCATCACCGAAACGTCGAACAACTCCGCCATTTCGGCAGGCGACGATACAATGCCCTGCCGCAAACGGCTGAGGATTTCGGTTCTGCGTTGAGCGGGCGTTTTTTTCATATTATCCAGTCCTCACATATCCCGATAGGCGGAGAGGTGCTTCTATGAAATCCGCCGGAAGAGAGAAGGGGGTGATTGTTTTTTACGTTAACCCTAGAACGATTTGACACTACTACAATGTTTTGTTTGCTGTCAGTTATTCGGTTGAGTTATAACTAAACGACGGCAGTATAAACAGATAATAACATCTTTTCAACAGATAAAAACATAAAGTTGTTATTTTTTGTTGCAAAGTGTGATTGATACCCGGTAAGGTTGCATATGCAACTTTTGCTGGAGAAAAGAATAAGTAAAACTTTTGTAAGTATGATAGAGCTTGAAAATAGTTTTTAGTAAAGGGTAAAAGTATGTGCATGATGTTTTAGTAACGCTGATTGAACAACAACAGTTACCCTTATCTCCTGCGCTGATAGCGGCAAGGCTGAAACTCTAAATTCTGGTATATGAGGTTGAAAGAACAAAATGGATACTGCCAATAATAAACCCTATCGACAGACTGTGCGTATTCCCAACCCATTGGGGTTTCATGCCCGCCCGGCAACCCGGTTGAGTAAGCTGGTTAAAAAACTGGGGGCTGCCGTTTTTATAGAGAGCAGTGAGGGCAAGCGTGCCAATGCCCGAAAGATGTTTGACCTGTTGGGCTTGGCTCTTGCCAAAGATGCCGTTGTTACGGTTGAAAGCGAAAGCGAGGAGGCGGTATCCGTCGTTGTTGAAGCCATTGAGGGAGGATTGGGCGATGATTTATCCCCGGCGGAAGAAAAAACGGACAACGCCGCTGAACTCGCCAACCTGTCATGGCAGCCGGAGGGGGAAATCCACTGCTATCAAGGTGTTGCCGCTTCTGAAGGGTTGGTGGTCGGCAAAATCATGCACTATCATCAGCAGCATTTTGAACTGCCCGATATCGTGGGAACGCCGGCAGAAGAAACCGCAGCATTCCGCAGGGCTCTGCTTGCGGCAGAAGATACCATCGAAGCGATGAAACAGGCTGCCGGAAAGAAAGCCTCCGTTGACCAAACTGCTATTTTCGACGCCCATTTATCCCTGCTTGATGATAAGGATATGGTCGCCGATACTATCACCGCAATCTCTCAAGGCGAAAATGCCGCTCGTGCCTATAAAAAGGTGAGCGATGCCCGGATTGCTGAACTCTCCGCCGTCGATAACGCCAATATTGCCGCACGAGCCGCCGATGTGCGTGATGTCCGCAATCAAGTGCTGAACGCCTTACTGGGTATCAATACCCGGCAGCTCGATTTCCACGAACCTGTCATTATCTGCGCAGAAGATTTAACGCCAAGCGATACCGCCAGATTGAAAACCGACCAGGTTTTAGCGATAATTACCGCTCTGGGAGGTCCAACAAGCCATAGCGCAATTATTGCCCGTGGTATGGGGATGCCGGCGGTTGTTGCTCTGGGTAATCAGATTCGGGAAATTCCCGCTGATACAATGCTTATTGTTGACGGTAGTGGAGGGCGCATTTACACCAATCCAACCGATGAGCAGTTGGTATCTGTGAAAGAAGCGCAGGCGAAAATGGAGGCAGAACTTGCCGGAGATAAGGCACGCCGTATGGAAGAGGGGCAGACGGCAGACGGTATCCGTATCAACGTTTCCGCCAATGTGAATAATGCCGAAGGCGTGCCAGCTGCACTGGAGGCAGGGGCGGAAGGCGTAGGGTTGATGCGCACGGAATTTCTCTATCTGGAAAGAGATAGTATGCCCGATGAAAACGAACAGGAAGCCGCCTACCGGGCAATGGCGGAAGCGATGAAAGGAAAGCCGCTGATTATCAGAACGCTGGATATTGGCGGTGACAAGGAGGTTTCTTATCTGGGTTTAGTTCGAGAAGATAACGCCTTTTTGGGGGTTCGGGGTATTCGTTTATGCCTTGAGCGTCCCGATTTATTTATGCCGCAACTGCGAGCTATCTGCCGGGTTGCTAAGGACTACGACAATATTCACGTTATGTTTCCCATGATTGGGCAGCTTTCCGATTGGGAACGTTCCAAGGCTTTATTAGATGAGGTTCGGCAGCAAGTGAATGCTCCCGCCTTTCCTGTGGGTATCATGGTGGAAGTTCCCTCGGCGGCGTTGATTGCGCCGTTGCTGGCGGAACACGTTGATTTTTTCAGCATAGGAACGAACGATTTAACGCAATACACTCTGGCAATGGATAGAATGCACCCCGTACTGGCCAATAAGGCAGATGCCGTTCACCCGGCGGTACTGCGGTTAATTGAAATGACAGCACAGGCTGCCGAAAAGCACGGTAAGTGGGTGGGCGTTTGCGGCGGTGCAGCAGGGGATAAAGATGCCGTAAAACTATTAGTTGGATTGGGCGTGCGTGAACTGTCAGCCCCTGCGCCGCAAGTTGCTACTATTAAAGCGGTGTTGCGTCAGCATACACTTTCCGAATTACAGGAGCTGGCGCAAAAGGCGCTTGTGCAGAGAGGGGCAGCTGCGGTACGAAAATTGTTAAAAGATGCGGCGTAGTTTTTTGCTGTATCATCTGTAAATAAAGCAAAAAAAAGAGTCTGCCATTTTTGGCAGGCTCTTTTTTTGTTGCGAGAGAATTTCCTTTTTATCCCCCAAACATGGAGAGCAGCACTCCGGCAGAAACTGCAGAGCCGATAACTCCAGCCACATTGGGGCCCATGGCATGCATAAGCAGAAAGTTTCCCGGATCAGCTTTTTGCCCTTCTACCTGTGATACCCGTGCCGCCATTGGCACAGCAGAAACTCCGGCAGAGCCAATAAGAGGGTTTATATTGAGGTTGAAGTACTTGTTCATTGCTTTCGCCAGGAGAACTCCAGAGGCAGTACCAATGGCAAAGGCAATAACGCCCAATGCAAGAATTGCAAGGGTCTTTGGGGTGAGGAAGTTTGCTGCAGTTGCAGTGGCCCCCACCGTTGTTCCAAGGAAAATAGTGACGATATTAATCAGGGCGTTTTTTGCTGTTTCCTCCAGACGGGTGGTAACACCGCATTCACGGAAAAGATTGCCCAGCATTAACATTCCTATCAGGGAGCTTGCCGCAGGTACCATAAGAGTCACAACGATGGTAACGATAACCGGAAAAATAATACGCTCTCGCCTGGATACCTCCCGCAGCTGCGTCATTTTGATAATTCGTTCTTCTTTGGTGGTAAGAAAACGCATAATCGGCGGCTGGATGATGGGTACTAGTGCCATATAGCTGTAAGCGGCAATGGCAATGGGGCCGAGGAGGTGAGGGGAGAGTCTGGAAGAAAGAAAAATTGCCGTTGGGCCGTCTGCGCCACCAATGATACCAATGGATGCAGCCTCCTGTGCGGTAAACATACCAGAGGCAATGGCACCGATAAAGGTGATAAAGATACCAAACTGGGCGGCAGCACCAAGCAGCAGTGATTTGGGATTCGCAATAAGGGGGCCGAAATCTGTCATTGCGCCTACGCCCAGAAAAATAATGGGCGGAAAGATCCCCAGATGATCTCCCTGAAACAGGTAGTAAAGCAGTCCCCCAGGTTCAACAGTCTCAATAAGATGGGTCTGAACACCGTTGGTAACGACCTCTTTTACCTGCATCACCGGTTCTGCCATCAGCCCTGCATAGGGCAGGTTGGTCAGTAGAACACCAAAGGCGATGGGAACCAGCAGCAGCGGCTCGAATTTTTTGACAATAGCCAGATAGAGCAGGATACAGGCAATCGCCATCATAATGACGGCACCGGGCGTTAGTCCCGCAAAGCCGGTACTGTGAATGAACGTAAAAAATATGTCCAGCATGGTCTATCCTCCCCCTATATGGCGAGCTGCACCAGAATGTCTCCCGCGTCAACGGATTGCCCTTCGGAAACTTTGACCTCTTCTATCTTACCGTCGGCTGGAGCCTGAATTTCATTCTCCATCTTCATCGCTTCAAGGACGAGAAGTGTTTCTCCTTTTTTCACCTCTTGTCCACTCTTGCAGGCAAGGCGCAGAATTGTTCCCGGCATGGGGGCAGGGATAATGCCGTCGGCTGGTGTCTGGGCAGCAGAGGTTGTTTTAGGAGTAGATGCAATAGCAGATTTTGCTGCCTGGGGGGCCGTTGGCCGAGGGGGTGCTGGAGTTGCCGGGAATTGATCCGCAGCGGTTCCAATTTCTTCAATTTCCACCTCATACTCTTTGCCGTTTACCTTTACGCGAAATGTTTTCATCTTTTTTCCTTGTAATGAGTTATTGTGATGATTCCCTATGTTGAATACTAGAGGTTGAGGCTGCTGTTAAGCTGATTCTGGATGCCTGCTCTATTCCATTGCGGCTGAAAATCATTTACCCTTCTAATACTGCGGATAACAATATTCTTGCGATTGGTCTGCATTGTCTCGGCAATGGCAACGGTAATTGCAGCGACAATCTCAGCGTCATCTTCCTGCACAGGGGGAGAAATGGGAGTTACGGAGGCCTGCTGAAGATCCTCTTGAACCGCAAGTTTGCGCATTAGAGAGATCGTGAAGAGCAAAATAACAAGCGCAAAAAAGGTTATCCCCATCCCCATAACTGTGGTGACAAGACTTGCATAGAGTTTACTGAAAAAACCCAGACTGTGGATTTTTTCTGGAAGACTGAAATCAAGCATTAAATTGGCTTGCAGTAAGTGGGAAAGATCCATTTCTTCTCTCCTTTAGAGTGGAATATTACTGTGTTTTTTCCGCGGCATGGACTGATTCTTTCCTTCAAGCATACTGAATGCATCGATCACCCGCTGGCGAGTGACCTCTGGTTCAATAACATCATCAATATAGCCCCGTTCTGCTGCCAGATATGGATTGGCAAAATCTTCCCTGTATTTGGCTACCAGACGTTCCCTTGTGGCTTTTTTGTCTTCGGCGGCAGCAATCTCTTTTCGATTAATGACATTGACTGCACCTTCCGGCCCCATAACAGCAACTTCTGCGGTGGGCCACGCATAGACCATATCGGCACCGAGAGATTTGGAACACATGGCGATATAGGCTCCGCCGTATGCCTTACGCATGATAACAGAAATCTTTGGCACTGTTGCTTCAGAGAAGGCGTAAAGCATCTTTGCGCCATGGCGGATAATGCCGTTATGTTCCTGACTGGTACCGGGGAGAAAGCCGGGAACATCCACCAGGCAGAGCAGTGGGGTATTAAATGCATCGCAGGTACGGATAAAGCGGGCGGCTTTGTCTGCAGCATTAAGATCAAGGCATCCAGCCATTGTTTTCGGCTGATTGGCAACAATCCCTACCGCGGCGCCATTCATTCTGGCAAAACCAGTAACAATATTTTGCGCATAATGATGCATATAAGGGATAAACACCTGATCATCAACCAGTCGGTAGATGACATCCATTACATCGTAGGCCTTGTTTGGATTTTCTGGAACAAGAGTGTTGAGCTCTGGTATCGGTGCGTTAATATCGCCGCTGCATTCGTAACGGGGGGCTTTGGTCAGGTTATTGGGAGGGAGATATTGCAGCAACTCCCGGATGGAGTTGATACATTCCTTCTCATCGCGGCAGAAAAAGTGGGCATTGCCACTCACGGCATTATGGATCATTGCTCCACCGAGATTTTCGGGGGTAATCTCCTCTCCGGTAACGGTTTTTATGACTTGCGGCCCGGTAATAAACATCTGGGATGTTTTATCGACCATAAAAATAAAGTCGGTAAGTGCGGGGGAGTAGACCGCTCCGCCTGCACATGGCCCCATAATCGCAGTTATCTGCGGGATGACTCCAGAGTATGCAGAGTGTTTATAGAAAATATTTCCATAACCGTTGAGTGCATCAACTGCCTCCTGAATTCGTGCACCGCCGGAGTCGTTTAAACCGATAATGGGAGCACCAATTTTTGCTGCGGCATCCATAGCGGCGCATATCTTTGCTGAGTGCATTTCTCCAAGAGAGCCGCCCGTAATGGTAAAGTCTTGCGAGTGGGCATAAACAATACGGCCGTAGATTTGCCCGTAGCCGGTAATAACCGATTCTGCAGCGAACTTTCTGCCGTATTTTTCACGGGCCCGAACGAATGCATCCATCTCGACAAAAGTTCCTTCATCGAAAAGTAGATGCAGCCGTTCTCTTGCCGTAAGCTTGCCTTTGGCGTGTTGGGACTCAATCCGTTCGACCCCTCCGCCCATCTCGATTTGACGGCGTTTCTCTTCTAGTAATTTCAGTTTATTCTCAGCCATTTTTGCTACCTTTGTAAAGGATTATGTATCAATAATGTGGCTCTCCCATCCAGCTGTAAGGAAGCCTAAAACTATCATTTATAGGTGTCAAGGAAATAAAGTTTGTTAGGATCGGGATTTTATTGAACGAAAGCATCTATAAAATTGAAGCAAGTCGAAGAGAGGGGAGGCAGGGCTCTCCGGATAATCCGCATCTACTGGTTGAGGATACTTTCAATAAATTCTTTCCTCCAGCCGGAGGAGTGTCGGTTGCTGAAAAGGGGCGTACCTGTTTCCATAGAGCGGACAATCATCTTGAGCTCTGCAGTGTTGGCAATAAGAGCAGGGTCAATACCTAAGGCATCACTTTTTCGGTGAATGGTTTTGCTGAGAGAAGTAAGAGTGTCTCTTTCTGATTTTGTCAATTTATGGTGGGGCTTATTTATGGGGGAGTGTCTTGTCTTTTCAATAGGCTCTCTCTGTTTTGCCATGCTGATAAGCTGGTTACCATAACGTTTTATTGCTTTTGGTGATATCCCTGTCTGCTCTAGCCGACCAAAGGTGACAGGTCTTTTTCTGGCAATTTCCAGAAGAAATTTATCTTGCAGTATATGCCCCCTTGGACGATCCTTTTTTTGTGCCTGCTCCTCTCTCCATAAAGAGAGCTTTTTGAGAAGGGAGAGTTCTCTCGGTGCTAATTGATTGAAGCCTTTTATCTTTTTATAGCGTTGAGTCGGGTTGAAAAAATCATAACTTTTTGGATCGTTAAAGACGGCCAACTCTTCGGTGAGCCATTGGCCTACTGCTGGTGTTGAAATTCGGGCAAGGAGAAGTACTCGAATTGCCCGTAGATAACGTACATCATCTGCTGCGTAATGCAGTTGTTTTTCAGAGAGAGGCCGCTGCAGCCAGTTGCTTCTGGTGGCACTTTTATCAATTTGTATATCAAGGAGCTGATCAATAAGGTTGGCCAGAGAGAGGGTGGAGGAGAGTCCGCTGAAACCTGCGGCAAGGCGGGTATCAAAAATGTTGCGCGGAATACTGCCGGTCGCTCTGGCCAGAATAGCGAGATCCTGAGGTGCATCATGAAATATTTTTACAACATTTGCATCTGCAAGCAGATCTCCCAAGGGTTGAAAATCGTTAATGGCAAGAGGATCAATAAGATAACTTTCGTCATTGGAGAGGGCAAGTTGTATAAGACCCAGGCGGGGATAGTATGTACGTTCCCATAGAAATTCTGTATCAAGAGCAACTGCATCCCGTTGTTTTGCATCTGCGGTAAGAGAGCGGAGGGCCTCATCTGTGTCAATAATCCCTTGTTGTAACATCGTATCCTTTGCTGGCGTTCAGCTGGAGAGTATCTCTCTTATTGTTTTTTCAAAAAGATGGGGATCAATAGGTTTGGTAAGATAATCCGCTATTCCCGCTGCCAGGGCGACTGACTTGTCTTTCTCCCGGGCATTAGCGGTAAGAGCAATGATGGGTGTTTTACTCTTTTGCGGGAGAGCGTTAATTTCTTTAGTTGCTTCCAGTCCTCCCATAACGGGCATTTGCATATCCATCAAAATTAAATCAAAAGGACCTTGCGTAGCAACAGCCTCTACCGCCTGCTTACCGTTAGCAACCGTGGTAACTTCAACCTCAAGAGGGCGTAAAAGTTCCTTAAAGATCATCTGGTTGATGGTGTTATCTTCTGCCAGAAGTACCCGTTTACCTTTGGTTGTGTCATTATTGGTGGGAAGCTTCTTCATTTCGTTTGCTGCCTTCATCTCCTGAATGGAATCTTCGGTAGCAATAGGCAAGGTAATATAGAAAGTAAAGGTAGAACCTGCTCCCACCTCACTTTCGATCCAGATATTACCATCCATGAGCAAAACAAGATGACGACAGATTGCAAGACCAAGCCCTGTTCCGCCAAATTGGCGGGTAACCGAGGCATCAGCCTGGGTAAAGGGGCTAAATAGATAAGGAAGAACATCCTCAGGGATACCTGTACCGGTATCTGCAATACTGAAATATATCTGAGCCTGCCCCTCTTTGATAGTATTTCCCCAGCAGGAGAGGTGGATACGTCCCTCCTTGGTAAATTTTATTGCGTTGCTGAGTAAATTATTGAGTACCTGCCGGATGCGGAGAAGATCACCCAGGTAATGTTCGGGGATGCTTTCCTCATACTCCATGGTAATTGTCAAATTTTTTACCCGTGCCGATTCTTGATGAATGGCAACTGTGTCCTCAATCATTCCCCGCAGCTTAAAGGGATTTGTTTCAATGGTCATTTTACCAGCTTCAACCTTTGAGATATCAAGGATATCATTGATAATTCCAAGTAATGACTGTGCTGCAATATTAATGCGATTGAGATAAAGATTCCGCTTTTCTGGATCAAGACTTTCCTGCCCTGCAAGATACGTCATTCCAATGACTGCATTGAGAGGAGTTCGTATCTCATGACTCATATTGGCGAGAAACTCATCTTTCATTTGGTTGGCATTTTCTCTTTCCTCAAGACTTTCGTGCAGGGTGATGACAAGATTTTCCAGAGCATTATGCAGGATACCAAGCTCGTCGGTGCGGGTGGTTGGCTTAAGGCGTAGATTCAGATCTCCCTCGGAGACATGCTTGGCAAAGGAGATAAGAGAAAGCAGTGAATCAAGGATATTCGTCGCATAGCGGATAACAATAGCTGAAACAATACAGAGAAAGGTGAAGCTGATCGTGAAAACAATTAATCCTGCACGATATGCAGTCGCAAAGACATCTTTTGTCAGCCCTGAGGTGATGATAAGCCATTGCGTATTAGGCTCAATTCTTGCGTAGCCCGTATATTTTTCATGATTGTGGATATAGTCAATTTTTGCTCCTCTTTCGTTAACAAAGGAGAGCTGGTCGTAGGTATCCTGAAAATTGAGTGTTTTATCTCCCAATAATTGTTTGTTCCGGTGGGCGATATAAATCCCATTTGGCGTTAATATGCTCGTTGATATAGTGCCGGTGACCGGAGTATTGTTGGTGTCATACTGGACAAGCTTGGGAAAATCGCTGATTATAACCAGTACTCCTGCAAGTTTTCCCCTAATATCAATAGGGGCACTGAAGTAGGCACTGAAGGTTTTGGATACCCTGCCGACAGAAAAATTGCCAAGATAGTAACGACCGTTCAAAGCCTGTTTGATATACTCTTCCTTGGAAAAATCAATTCCCAGATAGCTCTCATTACTGGAAGCAATGCAGTTAGCATTTTTGTCTAACAGAAGGATATCACGAAAATAGTGATATCCTTCTGTCATCGTTACCAAACGCCGGGATGTCTGTTCCGCAGTTGTATTGTCCTGTTGGGTAGCCGTATTATATTCCTTTAAAACATTTAAAATCCCGGGGTCGACAACAAGATCTTGAGCTCGGGAACGTAGAGACTTGATAAGCAGAGAGATGGCATTGATTGTACTGTTGGTATTTGCTCTGGAGATAGCAAATACTGTGTCTGCTACGGCCTGGTGAGCTGAATAGTACGTATAGGAAACGAGAAAAACTGTCAGGCATATTGTGCCTACGATGAAGGGCGCAATAAGTTTGCTTCTTAGCGTACTCTTCCATCTTCCGTCGACATAGATCATCTTTTATTGCTCCTGAAGATTGCTCCAGAATTTTTCTGCTTCCTGGTGTACAGGGATTCCTTCTGACAGAGCCTTTTCCGGAGAAAAATTACGAAATTCTACAAGAGTTTCACTTATTTTATCCTTGTTGTTCCATAAAGAGGAGAGAATGGCCTGAACAAGATCTCCCGGCATATCTTTTTGAACGACCAGACAGGAGAAATCGCTGAGGGTTCTTACAGGTTTTGTAACCCCCTTATACACAGAAGGCTCTATGACGTAACTATTGAATTTAAACTTCTGCTTGAGTTCTGTAAGAACCTTAGCGCAGACAGGAAGGGCGGTGAATTTGGTATAATTCTCCATATCCAGTAATAGAGGGACGTGAGTTCCTGCGGTGTAGGCAAAGCAGTCAAGTTCCCCGGCAACAAAATCATCAGCAGTTTCCGGGTAATTGTTAAAAAAGATTCTCCAGCCATTTTCCTTTAATTTGGCATAATTTGTGTCGTAGCCGTATTTGAGGAGAATTCGTACAAAAAATTCGGAACCCGTTCCTTTTTTTAACAGGGCAAAGCGGACAGGTGCTTTAAGTTGTAAAAGGTCTCCTACTTTTTTTATATTGTATTTTTGCGCAAATTCTGTACGTACCAGAAAATAGAGTACTTGTGGGTAAACGTTGCCGATAGATCTGACGTTTTCAGCCTTAATCATTGCATATTCCGGTGCACCAGATGCAGCTCCTCCAAGAAAAGATGCAAGAGAGAATGCGAGATCCCCTTTTCCACTGTTAATCCTTTCCAGGTTTGAGATCCCGCCGCCTCGACGATAGGTAGAGGAGATAACTTCCTCCGAAAGAATATCACTGATGGGCTTAGAGATTGAAAACCACTGTCCGCCTTCCGGGCCGGCAAAGATACGCAAGTGCATTGGCCACCCTTTCTCAGAAGTCTGGCCAAAAGAAGAAGCTACACCGTAAAGTAAAAAAACGAATGTGAAAATGAAAAGACGGGTTGAAAATTTCATGGATGACCTCTTCTTTATTGTTTTGCTTGGAGTTCAGCCCAAAATTTTAGAGAACCGGGGTGGGCTTCTACCCTTTCGGGCAGAACCGTTGCTGGATTTAAAAAACGAAAATCTTTCATGTCTTGCCCTATATACTCACGGTTTTCCCAAATGAGTTTATTTATGGAATAAACCAGATTTGTCGGAAGGTCTCTACGTACAATAAGGCTGGTGTAGTCGCCAAGAGTGGTTATAGGTGCAGTTACACTTTTATACGCTCCCGGTTGAATGACGTATGTATTCGTGTGAAATTCCCTGTGGAGAGTTTCAATAACCTCGGTGGAAATTGGAAGAATAACAAGCTTTGTGTATTTTTCCATATTCTGGATGAGCGGCACTTCCCCTCCAGCAGTATAAGCAAAGCCGTCCAACTCTTCATTAACAAATTTATCTGCTATCTCTTCATAGTTATTGAAATCTATCCGCCAACCTTTTTTCCGCAGCTGATCGAAGTTGGTGTGATAACCATGTTTCAGCAAGGTAGTGAAAAGAAAGTGCGAACCAGTTCCTCTTTTCAGGGTGGCAAAGTGTACAGAAATATCCTTTTGCAGAAGTGTTTCCAGATTCTCGATATTGTGGGTGTCTGCAAATTTTTTGCGCAGGAGAATGTAGAGAACCTGAGGGTAAAGATTCATCATCAGTACCGCTTTTTTTTGTACAGAAGGTTTTCGCTCCCTATCTGTAGCAGCAAGAAAGCTGGACATGGAAAAACCAATGTCTCCATTATCTTTATCAACCTTCTCTATATTGGCGACGGCTCCCCCTAGTCGACAAGAGGTGGGGATGAGCTTATTGCTTAACACAGCAGCAATCGCATTTCCGAAAGTATTCCACTGCCCTCCCGTTGCACCTGTAAGAATTTTTAGTTGGCATGGCTGCTTTTCTGTTTTTGTGGAGGCTGCTGATGCCATCTGTATAAAAGAGATCAGCAGTATTCCTGTGGCAAACAGGGTTACCACTAGCTTGAGTTTTTTCACTATTTCCTCCTTTTCTTGTTTTTTATCTTTCTGCTGCCAACAGACACGGTATCCTTTTCCAGCGGGAAAAGGTCTCTTCCTACTGAGAAAGTGGTAACTGTTCTAACAAACACGAAGAGTCTCGTCAACCTGCGATTACTATTATCTACAAAAAGATAGTGGGGTGGATTTGCTTTGGAAGATGCCTTTCATTATAGGAATTTTCTCGAAATTTTCAAATATTTAAGCTACACTGCAGTCGTAGGTTTACTGTGAAATATTTTACGGTGCAGTTAGGTAGATTCTTGTTTACCCGGATGGAATACGAAAATTAAAATCATAGAGACTTCGATATAGTGGTTTTTGTAGCGGAAAAGGGATATCCTGATGAGGCTTTACAAGCGTGTAAGTTATTCTGTTATCATAATAGTTGTTTCTCTTGTTGTTATTGCCATTTCGGGGAATTACTTCCTGTATAACTTTTGGAAGAAGGGAGAACGGGCCCTTTTTGCTGAAAAAGAGGCCTCTGTTGCCGCAGATTTTGCTACAGGTCTTAAAGTGTATCAACTGGCGTTGGAGAATCTGTTTGCCGGCTCTCTTAATACGCCTCAGCTCCAGTCGATTCTCAGTGAGGTTGAAGGTTCAACAGAAGAGGAAAGAGTGCATTTACGGCAGAGATTGCACGATCTGCTGGTTTCTCTTTCGAGGAAAGTTGTTGCTGCATCCTCTGTGGGCATTCAATTTTATACCACAGAGGGGAATATTTTTTTGCGCTTACAAGAAGGGGAATCTCACGGAGATAGGGTAGTGCCTCAACAGGCAGTGACGGCCAAAAGTATTCAGACGCAGCAGCCGCAGTATGGGATTGTCTCTTTGCCTTCCGGCAGTGTACTTTGCTACTCTTTTCCTCTTTTTCAGGAAAAGAAATATCTGGGTGGTGTCTCTCTTACTGTTCCTGTTTCGGCATTGATGGAAACCTTGAAAGAGCTTACTCCTTTTCGGGAGTATGCCCTTTTATTCCCAAAGGGAAATGATAATATTTGGGTGGTAGCAGATACGGCGAAAGATAACATCGTGTTGTCTGCTGGAGTGAGTTTTTTTGAGCGGTTGCTGAAAGAGGAAAAGGATGTTAGGCGGATAATGAATTCGGGGCTCTCCTTTTCTTCAGTACAGGTAGAAAATAAAACAGCTTATGTTACGTGTCTGTTGCCGGTTAACGATGTTGATGACCGCCTGATCGGCTATTTTGCTTCCAGGATGGAGACTCCTGTTTTTGGTAATTATCTGCACGAACGAATGTATTGGGCTTTTCTGGAAGTTACCTTTTTTGCGCTGTTGTTTGTTCTTTTTAGGCTGCATAAAAAACGTCTGCTTTTACAACAGGAGAAAACAGACCTTGTCACCATTTACGATTCTCTTGCTGAGGGTATTTGTGTACTCGATAGCAACGGCGTTGTTCTGCGGGTGAATTCAGTTGTGGAAAAATTACTGGGCTACCGGCAGGAGGAGATGATTGGTCAATCCCTGCATGAGCTTATCTGTACTGAAAAGGACAGACAGAGGAACTGCTTAATTTTTCTTGCGCTAAATGAGGGCAGGGAGGTTAAGGGGGAAAAGTGCTTTCTTAAAAAAGATGGAACGTGGCTTAATGTTGCTCTTTTCTGCAGGCCGGTTATTGAGGAGGGGGTGCAGGTAGGGGTTGTTGTTGCTTTCCACGATCAGACGGAGCGGAAGAGACTGGAAGTAGAATTGCAGGAACGGTGGGAAGCACATCAGGTTTTACTGGAAAGCTTACCGGTGGCTGTGGTTATTATCGATGAGGCAACACGTACAATAGAGTACGTCAATCCTGAGGCGCGGAATATATTTCAGCTGCCGACTGAAAAGATCGTCGGCAATGTGTGCCATAAATTTATTTGCCCTGCGGAAAAAGATGCCTGTCCGATTTCAGACCTTGGTCAGGTTGTGGATAATTCGGACCGGGTGGTGCTGCGCCTTGGAAAAGAGCCTCTTCCCGTTGCAAAAACGGTGCGGCAGATAGAGATGAATGGGCAAAGAAAGATGCTGGAGTGTTTCTTCGATATTTCCATTCGTAAACAGGCGGAAGCTGCTATTCTTCGAGCCAATGAAGCAAAGAGTAATTTCCTGGCGAATATGAGTCACGAGATTCGTACTCCTCTTAATGCTGTTCTTGGAATGACACATCTCGTACTGAATACAGATTTGTCTGATCAGCAGCGGGACTATCTCTTCAAATCATATCGGGCGGCAAAATCGTTACTGGGAATTTTAAACGATATTCTTGATTACTCCAAAATTGAGTCTGATATGATGGAGTTGGAGAATATTGAATTTGATCTGCATGATGTTCTGGATAATCTCCTTTATGTTGTGGAGATGCGTCTCTTTGGCAAAGATGTGGAACTTCTTGCCTGTGCGCGCCATGATGTTCCCAAAAAATTGATTGGAGACCCTTTAAAATTAGGACAGATTCTAATAAATCTTGCCGGGAATTCAGCGAAATTTACAGAAAGCGGATCGGTTCAGGTATGGGTTGAGTTTGCAGGTATGAAAGACGGAAACGCAATCATTGATTTTTCCGTGCAGGATACAGGTGCAGGAATAACCCGGGAAAAGTTGGAAGAACTGTTTACCCCTTTTGTGCAGAATGATGCCTCTATCAGCCGCCGGTATGGCGGAACTGGGTTGGGGTTGAGTATCGCCTCTCGCATTGTCGCCCTTATGGGGGGAGAATTACAAGCAAAAAGCGAGGTCGGAGTAGGAAGCTCCTTCTCTTTCTCTGTTCCGTTTGCGGTGGTTGAGCAGTCTGATCCTGCGATTGATTTAGATGCCAGAAAAATTTTGGTTGTTGAATCGAGAGAAAGCAGTGGAGAGATGTTAATGGAGAGCTTGGCCTCTTTAAATGGCAGACCAGAGCTTGTCTCTTGTGGTAGTGATGCACTGGAACGGTTGGCAGAGGGGGAAGTTGATCTTCTGGTTGTGGGCGATCTCCTTCCTGATATGTCTGCTATGGAGCTGCGAAAGCAATGTTCAGTGCCAACTGTTTTGATGACATCGGACAGGAAGCACCGTATTCTGGATGCCGGAGATGGGATGGTCTTTGTTTCTCAACCTTTGGGATTTCACTCTTTTGTCCAGGCCCTTCGTCTGCTTTTAACTGGTAGCGTAAGGAAAGAAAATGAAAAGGTGAGAGAGTATTTTTCTCCGGCAAATGTGTTAGTGGCGGAAGATAATGCTGTTAATCAGCAAGTAGCACAAGCATTGTTGGAAGAGGTTGGTCTTTCGGTTACCATTGCAGAAGATGGCTTGAAGGCATTAGAGGTGCTTGATTCGAAAGAGTTTGATTTGGTTTTGATGGACATTCAAATGCCTGAATTGGATGGATTTGAAACAACGAGAAGAATTCGTGCAAATCCTAAATTTGCTGACTTGCCGATTGTTGCAATGACAGCGTATGCTACGAACGAGGATCGGATAGAAATTCTCGCCGTTGGAATGAATGATCATGTTGCTAAACCGGTGGAGGTTGATGAACTGATGAGTATTTTAAAGAAGTGGCTACCTTTATTAGGTAAGAAAGGGGCGGGAAAAGAGGAATTGACCGGAGAAGTGAAGAGTAATAAAGAGAGCTCTTCTATTATTGATATTACCGGTGAGGAACTTGTTGTTAACCGAAAAGACGCCTTGAAACGTTTCGCCAATCGTGAAGATTTATACCAACAGGCATTGCTGAGTGTTGTGGATGACTATCAGAATGTCGCACAGCAGCTTGTTGAGTTATTGGAAGAGGGGAATTTCGAAGAGGTTCGTTTTATCGCCCATACCGTACGTGGGGTTATGGGCAATCTTGGGGTTGATGAAATTTTTGATGTTTGTTCCCGGCTTGAAGAGGTTGTTGTCACAGATAATGGGAAGGAAAAAAGCAGCGTTTTGATTAGCGATCTTGATCAGTTAATGCAGCGTTTTGTCGCTTATTGTAAAAAGGGTTCATCTGATACAGTAACGGCGGAGACGGGAAATGTTGTTGGGGGAATTTTTGATGTATTGGATGAGATCGCTCCTGTTGTTCGGCGTCGGCAGCCGGTAGAGTGCGGGAAAGTTGTTGCCAAGCTCAGGGCACTTAGAGAGACTGCAAATGGAACTTCTGAGGTAGGATATATTGATCAGTTGATCTCCTTGATAGAAGAGTATGAATTTGATGGTGCTCTTGAATTAATAGCTTCTTTGCGTCAGCAAGGGTAAATAGATAAAGGTTTATGATGGAAGATCTTTCCGGATGCTCTATTTTAGCAGTAGACGATACAAAGTTAAATCTTGATATTCTCGTTGGTCTTTTGGGGAATAAATACAATCTCTCCGTTGCCTTGAGTGGTGAGAGTGCTTTGAAATATGTGGAAGAGCAAAGACCTGATCTTATTCTGCTGGATATTATGATGCCTGAAGTGGACGGATTGACAGTATTACGGAAATTACGAAGGGGCGATCGTACAAAAGATATTCCTGTTTTGGTTCTTACCGCATTATCTGATTCTGATAAAAAGGCCCTCTGTTTTAATTTGGGGGCAGTAGATTATATCCAGAAACCTTTTGATGTTGAAGAATTGGAAGCGAGGGTTCATACTCATCTCTCCCTTGCTGTTGCCAGGCGTCAGCTGCAGGAAAATAATCAAAATCTTGAGGCTGAAGTAACCAGACGAACTCGTGAAGTACTTGCAACACAGCAGGCGACAATTGAGAGTATGGCGGCTCTTGCTGAGTATAGAGATCCTGATACAGGAATGCATATCAACCGAACTAAAGGATATGTCAAGATTCTTGCCTTAGGGCTTGCCGAGCAGAAGGCATACGCAGATATCCTTACTCCTGAGATGATTGAATTGTTGGAGCGGTCGGCGCCATTGCATGATATTGGTAAAGTAGGTATTCCTGATAATATCCTGCTTAAGCCGGGAAAGTTGACAGATGAGGAGTTTGAAATTATGAAAAAGCATGCGGAATATGGAGCGCATGTTATTTCAACAGTTCAAGAGAAGGTTGGAGTAATGCCTTTTCTTGATATTGCAAAAGAGATTGCTTTCGGGCATCATGAAAAGTGGAATGGTAAAGGATATCCGCGTAAGCTCTCTGGAACAGATATTCCCTTGAGTGCACGAATTATGACTGTAGGTGATGTGTATGATGCTCTTATTAGTCGCCGTGTCTACAAGCCCCCCTTTACTCACTCAAAGGCATCCTCAATCATTTTGGAGGAGAGGGGAGAGAGCTTTGACCCCGATATTGTTGATGTCTTTGCTGCCCGCCAGGAGATGTTTCGTGAATTAGCACTTAAATTCTCTGAGTCAGACGAGCAGCGTGAAGCATTGCTGCAGTAGTACGAGTAGTTTCCTTTATAAACTGAAGCGGACCATTGCGCCGAGAAAGAGTGTGTCGGTGCTTATGTCATGAACAGCATCTTTCAGCTGCATATTATCATTGAAACGATAGGTTGCGTAGAGGTCGGCATATAGGCTTGGCAAGACCTCAAAGCAGTAACCGCCGCGCAGGGCGTAGAAAGGCTCATCAGCAAATTTTCCGTCAGTATAGGTTGTTCCTATCCCAAGACCCGCATACAGGGTACTCCCCAGAAGAACATACGCTTGTGGAGCGATTGCCTTTTCTCCAAATTGATCAGGCAGCAGCTCTATATCCAGTTCTATTCCCAGTAAGCCTCCCCAGTATTGGTATGAACCAACAAAACCGAATCCATTATTATTAAAGTCAAAGTCATCTTTTTTTAAGTCATCAATGGAGCGCCAATAATTTATACCGCCGCCGAGACGATGCTCTCCTGCATGGGCGGGAAGAGAAAAAGAGAAAACAGCGATAAGACAGAGAGCGGAAAGGAAAAGATTTTTTTTCATGGTAAATGTTGTGGCTAATATTGATAAAATAGAGATAAGAGTGTGTGGAGAATTATATCTCTTATCTGATGAAATGTATAACCTTCAGTAAGTGTTATAACATAAAGCAAGGGGTTGGCAAGTAAAGAAACAAAAACATCGTGAGAGGGCAAAACTAGAGGATATAACCAGATTTCATTTAAAAAGATATTAACGCAAAAAAGCCCCGTTCAGTAAAACTGAACGGGGCTTCAGCAAAAAAGACTGGCAGCGTCCTACTCTCCCACATAGTCACCCATGCAGTACC
>PDWI01003719.1_pt1 | contig 21220 bp, 20 predicted proteins | sample 1430891 | NCBI WGS metagenome assembly PDWI01 (sample SAMN01162508, study PRJNA174530) | Oral metagenome, whole genome shotgun sequencing project. | biome: Marine environment; feature: Marine mammal; material: Swab sample of the gingival sulcus; isolation source: swab sample of gingival sulcus... | reverse complement strand
CATTTATCGATCATTTCTGGTTTCCTTGCTGATTTGATTGGTGCAGAGGGGTTTTATGCTCATCTTACAGTTCTCGGATACCTCTTTTATTTGTATCCGCTGAGTATGATTGGGGCATCCCTATTTATTACGTTTTGGGTAAAACAAAATAAAACTCGCCACTTTTTTATTGCATTAGTAACATCGTTGGTAATCAATGCCTTACTATTCAGTGTAATGTCAATGTTTGCCAGAATCCAAACTGCTAATCGCATACAACAAATGTATAAAGATAATCCACAAAGCAGACCTCATCTGGATCCTCAGAGACCATTGACAATTGTAGACCCTCTTGTCGTTAAAAAAAATACTACATCCCCGATAAATATTGTTGTCTATGCTTTGCCGGGCGTTTTGGAAAGTGGCAAAAGTAAAGCTAAAATAATGAAAGATGCTAATCCAACTTCTCAGGTTTGGGGGGAAGGTGTCTTATTTTCAAATGGAGAACAGACTCAGGAAGGTCAAATTATTTATAGAGCATCAATTGACTTTGTACCTGATAAAGATTGGAACTCTGGCATAATAGTCGTCAGGGGTAAAAACGAAGAAATTGAGTCCAGTATCATTCAAAGGTAATGGAATGGAAGATATCCACTTTCCAAAAGATTTATCCTTACATACCAAAAACCCGGAGTTTACAGGTTGGACCTGGGCATATTAGAAAAAATTATGACGACTACTTTGTAACCGCCACAGGCGGACCTGGCTTTTCCCCTCGGTTCGTCCACAACAAAACAAAAAAGTGATTCAGTAAGTTACTGAGACTTTTATATAAAAAAACAATATTCACAGAGGCACCGATCTGATCATGTCCGATATATTCACTCATGGTATCGTTTTTCACGCGTCTCCGTTTTTGTCTGCCACTCTTTTTTCATTACACGAACATACACCCCGAATTCATCTGTAACAACCTTGGGACGAATACCATAGACGGTTTCAATGGTGGACGGGGTCAGGACCGCTTTGGGCTGGCCCAAAGCGCATATTTTTTTATCTTTCAGACAAATCATCATGTCTGAATACATTCCTGCAAGATTCAAATCATGATGGATCATGAGTACGGTAATGCCTTGTTCCACGCAGAGATCCTGAAGTAAGGACAGGATAAAAATCTGTCTTTTGATATCCAGATCACTTGTGGGCTCGTCCAATAAAAGAATTTTTGGCTGCTGTGCCAACGCCCTTGCAATAAAGACCGTCTGCCGCTCTCCGACGCTCAGGCAGTTAATGTCTTTAAATGCAAATTTATTGAGGTTCATTTGTTCAATGATACCAAACACAATCTCCTTGTCTTTTGGGGTGACGGTTCGTTTTTTTGTTGAAAAGCGCCCCATCATCACGGTGTCTATCACTGAAATGGCAAAGGAACTGCCCATGCTATGTTGGGGAACATATCCAATAAAACGGGACCGCTCTTCCAAAGGCATTGTCTGTATCTTTTTTCCCCCCACATAGGATGCCCCTTGATAAGGTGTTAAAATGGCACTGATACATTTGAGCAGGGTGGTTTTTCCGGTTCCGTTTGGCCCCAGTATTGACGCGATTTTACCAGAAGGGACGGTGAAAGAGATATCCTTTAGGATCTCTTCTTTTTGGTATCTGAAGCTTATGTTTTCAACATTGATATCCACTGTCACAACAGCTCGCTTGGCCTCTTTTTGAGAATCAATTGTACAAAGAAAGGCACTCCAATAATGGAAATAACAATGCCGACAGGAATGCTGACCGGTGCCAGAATGGTGCGCCCGATCGTATCTGACACAATCAATAGAATCGCCCCAATGATACCGGAAAAGGGGATCAAATATTTGTAGTTGTTACCAATCATCAATCGGGCCATATGGGGCGCTACCAGACCCACAAATCCGATAACCCCGGTAAAGCAGATGATCGCAGATGTCAGAAAGACAGACACAATACCAATGACGGCATTCACCTTGCCGATATTGATGCCAATACTCTTGATATATGCGGTTTCACCTGTGGCCATGGTGTTGAGCGTCTGGGCATAAGACAGGATCCACAACGAACAAGGCACCACACAGGTGACCATGACGATCAATTGAATCCAGGTGGCATCGTTGAATGAACCAAATGCCCAGTTCACCACATCTGCCAAAGCATGGTCATCTGCAAAAAATTGCATAATTGAGCTCAATGCACTAAAAAAATAGTTCAGCGCAATGCCCGTCAAAATGATGGTTTCAATTTTGACGCCAGATTTTTTTATAATCAGAAAGACCAGGGACGAGGAAACAAGAGCCACCATAAAGGCATTGATGATGATGCCCCATTGGGTGCCGGGAAACACCCCCCACCCCAGCACGATACTCAAAGACGCCCCAAAGGCGGCAGCATTGGAAACCCCCACTGTAAACGGGCTGACCAATGGATTGTGGGTAATGCCCTGCATGGCGACCCCGGCTATGGCAAGGCCAAAGCCAGTCACAACGGCCATTAAAGATCGGGGAAAGCGAAGCAGTAAGATGATCTTAAACACCCTGTCATCCGTACCCCCATGACCAATATCTCCTTTGATATAGTGGATGACGGCCTGCCCGACCTGGGTCACAGTTGTCTCTGCATTGCCAATGGACACCGAAAGCACACTTGTCACAAGGATGATCACCACGCCAATCCCAATCAGTGCGGTTTTGTATTGGTTCTTTTGCTGATATGTTGTGGCAATATCCATGGGAGGCCCACCCTTCCTATTTTGTCAATCTAAAGGCCGGGTATGTATGCCCCCTGATGTAATTAAGCCCTTCATAATTTTCAAGCCAATTTTTAAAAATGGACTCTGGATGGAGATCTGGCAGGTACTCTGGATAGAGATATTTGGCAATGTAAATGGCCCCCATCAACTTTGACCCTTTCCCGTGCACAAAATGGGACAAAAGCAGTATATTGCCTTTTTTTACGGCAGAGATTTCATCCCATCCCGGGCGGGTTTTCAACGCGTTGAGCGTTGCCATCTGGGTGTCGAGGGTGGGCGGTATATAGCGGGCCTTCACCCCGTCATCGGAGACTTTTATGATATAGTCAGGATTTTCGGTAATAATCGCCTCTGGGGCCACGGAGACACTTTTGGCGTGCTTAAACACGTTGTCGGCATGGGCATATTCAACCATATCGTAAAAATAATTTCCTGGAATGGTGGTGTTTCCCATTCTACGATACTCGAAATACACCCTTTTTTTTTCGATATGTTTAAGCTGAGAGTTGATATACTGGATGGGCACCATAAAAACCGCGGCCAGTTTGGATGCTGCGGCCTCACACCCCAGCACCTTGCCCAGCAACTTGCAATTTGATGCATATTCACTTGTAAAATAGGCATTGACCACAACGACCTTGATCCCAAACGGTGCCAATTTCTTTTCAGCCTCTTCCCAGGACCCGTTGCCTGTGGTGATAACCACCTGGGGATTGAGCTCAATTACCTTCTCGTAATTCATTTCCCGTTGACTTTTGCCGACAATCTGATCCCTGGTGTAATGGTAAGGGATGACTTTCTGAATGTTGGCATCAACCCCAATGATGGTGTCTCCCTTACCCATTCCCCTTATGAGCTCGACATTGTAGGCGTTGTAGACGACCACCTTGTCAACCGGCCCGGACAATTCAACGGTACGGCCGATGCCGTCGGTAACAATGATGTTGCGGGGGGCGGCCCCTGACATGTCTCCTTGAATGTCAGAGGCCAGGGCACCTGCTGCAAGAAATAACGTTACTACAAGATAAAAAACCCTTTTTTTCATGGAAAAATTTAGAAATTAATTTTTGCGGTGAGCAAAAACGTTCTAGGTTCGCTTAACACCAGGGTGGTTCCCCGGGACAGCCAGTAGCTTTGGTCTGTCACATTGAAACACGATACTTTCAACTGGGTCGGGAGATTAAACAGGGTAGTATTAAACTGGAACCCCGCATCAAGTGTCACCCTTGACGGTGCATCCACGCCATTGTCATTTACACGAAAGGAATCTGTATAGTTGATCCTGGCATTGAATGACAATTGATCACTGAATTCATATTCTGCGCCAAACACTGCGTTATATTCAGGGACACCAATGGACTCCCAACCATTTTTATATTCACTGCCCAGTTTGTTCTTTTCACGGGTGCCATCAATGTACATAATGCCACCCATAATGTTTAATTTGTCAAAAAGTTTTCCTGTGACAGCATATTCAATCCCTTTAAACCGATTTTCACCTTCCTGTGAATAGATTCTACCAATGGGACCGTTGGATGCCTGGGCAATATAAAATCCTTCATTCAAATCAAAAATGCTTAAAGTATGCAACAGATGCTTGGTCTTGTATTTAATGCCGATTTCGTATTGTTTATTTTTTATCGGTTCAAAGATTTCTCCGGCATTGTCATACCCGGTTCCAACTTCTAAAGGTCTTGTATAGCTTTCAGCATAGCTTGCATAAATTGAAAGGTAGTCCACTGGAGAATACGCGATGGCAACAGTGGGATTAAATGAGCTTTTATCAAATGATCGACCTGACGATGATTTCAGCTCATTGTTTCAAAACTGGCCGGCAAGATAGAGAGAGAAATTATTATACTCAATTCGATCTGCCAAGGTTGCGCTCATCACTTCCTCAACGGAAGAGGGAACCCCATCCAGCGACACATCAGGGAACGGTGCCACCGCAGTGACACCATCAAAGACGCTACCGGTAAGACCGTTGTTCACAGCACTTCTTTTGGCTCTGCTTTTAGATTTATTATAGTCCAACGCAAAGGAGATCGTGTTCTTTATATTTCCCCAAGCGGTTTGGTTGTTTACTCCGCCCTGGAGATAGGTTGTGGTTCGTTCCACTTTGTAATGCCGTAAGCCGGCGGAAATGATGCCACCATCATACAACGACAAGGATCCCCGATTGGGATCGTATTTTTCTTCATGGTACTTGCCATATCCTGAATTGAAAAAAGCGACCCATCCCTTGCCTATTTTATGCTCATGATTCAAGGTGGCCAAGTATCCATGATTTGCCTTTGTTTGTCCGTCGAAACTTAAGTTTGTATCGGCATCCGGTGCCGAGACCAGGTTGCCCGCTGTTACATTGTTTGCCTTAAACCAACGTTGGCCGCCATTGACTTCCCAGTCATAAACGCCGAAAAAAAGATTGGTTTTACTGGTTTCACCAACATGATCCAGATTGAGATAGAAGGTCTTTTCTTCCTTGTCGGTGTCTTTGATGGCCATTTCTCCGTCTTCATACCTGCCGTTGAGCTGAATGCCCCACCCCTGATTTTCACCAAAGCGATGGCCAAAATCAATCATTTCCGTAAACACGCTTCTGCCAGAAAATTGCTGGGTATATTGAATGACAGGTTCCGCAGGTGCCTTCCTGGTAAAGGCTCTGAGCGCACCCGGAGGCGCTGTTTTGCCGTTGGTGCCATTGTACGATCCCGTTGCACCATTCAATACGGTACTGGGGCCGGAAACAATTTCAACATTTTCAAGTACCCAGGTCGGCAGACTCCGTGTCTGACCGAACAGATTTGGCACACCATTCAAATAATATTGAGACGCGTTCATATTCACACCCCGCAGGGTAAAATCGGTGTACATCGGGGATGTGGTGCCGACCATAATAGACGGATTGTTGCTCAAGACCCCATTGAGTGGCTGGTTTGGATTCTCGAACAGCTCAATGGTTTTTTGGGTGTAATTTCTCTGGGTAAATGGCACAGACAAGATATCGACATCGCCTAAAATCCCAACCCTGTTGGTATCAAACAAATAGCCGCCGGAGAGCGCTGTTTTCTTAGCCTCTACGGTGATGTCATCCATCACTGTGGCGGTCTCATTTTCTGCGCAATAGCCCGCTGTCCACCCCCCCCCAGAATCAACAGACTTATCACCATGTCTCGCAGTTTTTTTGCTTTTCCTGTCATGTCAGCCTCCAATAATTAATAGCCTGTATAAACACAAAACCCCGAACCGATTATAAAAATCGATCCGGGGGTATCCCTTTTCTTATCCTAAATCTATGCGTATCCCAAATCCACGCAGGATATGCCTATGAGCGCTCAGGCAGGTCTTCTGACTCATGGATCATTCGACTGCCTGCACCTTCCCATCTGTTTTACAACAGACAGTGGTATCTGCAAGCATCGTCCCCAAATACAGCGGCGGGCCCGTTCCGGAATCTCACCGGATTCCCTTTTTGCCGGTAACGTTGGCACCTGAACACCAACTTGGTAGAAAATGCCTAACAAAAAGTCAAGGAAAAAGGGGAGGTAGCCATCGTATCAGTTAATTTGGCACCCAATATGTTTTGTACCAGGACATTGATCCGCTCCGGAAACGTTTTCAACAATTCCGTTTTCACGCAGGTCCTTGGGGGCCGTTTAAAAGCTCAGCCGCACGCCACAATAATACATCGCGCCCAGTGCACATCCTGCATACTTTCTATACAAGTACACATCTCCTACTTATCATTATCATTTACCCTCTGCATTCGCTTCGGGCACCGTTCGGGCCTTCAGTCAGTCTGAGACCTCCGGGGTGAACACATGTCTTTGCAATACGTGAGTACAGGGTTTACAGATACGCCCTTAATGGATAGAGGAGGTTATCTTACCCGGCAGACTCGTACAAAGAGGCGCTGAAAAAAGCTCCTGCCCCCAAGGGTTAAGGCGGCCAACAGGTAAGCAATCACTCCCGCTCGGCCCTTTATCAATACCGCTTCATATAATAATCAATATTTTTGTTTCCCGTTCGCCTTCCCTAAACTGGACAGAACTCTTTCTCAGATAATTTCTTAATACTTGAGTAGGAATAAGGGGTTGTCTATTTTCGGCAAAACTAACATTAAAATATGCATACTGTGCAAATTGTACAACGCTCCCAACACCTTTCAAAAACTCCTTGCATAGCCCAATATATCTGACTATACGGGGTGTTTTACAGAGATTTTTATTTTACAAGGTGGTTAATGGAGGCGCTAGATGGAGCCAATATCGGACAATTCATACAACAAGCACAATAACGCATTCATTGTTCCTGATTTTTCCACCCCGCTCACTGTTCCAGATGTTGTCATCTTTGGCTGTGGCAATATTTATCTTGGTGATGATGGGTTCGGTCCAGCTGTCATTGATGCGCTGAACGCAAGTAACAAGCTGCCCCAAAAGGTGGAGGCCATTGATGCCGGCACCTCCATCCGTGACCAGCTTTTTGATTATATCCTGGCGGAAGAGCTGCGCCCCAAGCACATCATCATCGTTGATTCTATTGACAATAATGATCGCGAACCAGGCGAGCTGTTCACCATTGACCCCGACTCCATTCCAGCAAAAAAAATCCACGACTTTTCTCTCCACCAATTCCCAACGGTTAACATGCTCCAGGAGTTACAGCAGTTTACCGATGTAAAGGTATCCGTTGTGGTATGCCAAATATCTGCGCCTGCAGAAGAGGTCAGCGAAGGCCTCTCTAAGGATATAGAGCAGGCGGTTCCAGCCGCTTGCAAATTGATAATGGACATTGTGTCTGCGACTCAAAAATGAGGTAACAGTACTATGATGTATGAATTCAAAGCGGATGATCTCGCGGAAGAGTTTGGTGTTCGCAACCATACCATCCGTGATTGGATCAAGGCGGGAACAATCCCGGCAAAAGAAGGGCCGGGAGAAGTTTTCATGATGGACGTTGAGGAGTACGTCAAGCTTTGTGACAAGTTTGGCCGCATCCCCAAGGTGGATGTCAACATGGCTATGGAGGTTGAAGAGATTCAAGAGCTCAAAGCTCATGAATACGATAACCAGCCCATTGATCTCAACGCTCGTCAAACAGACAGCATCTACCTGGATCCTTCCTGGGCGGACGTTTGCCTGACCTGCGGGACCTGTGCCAGCGCCTGCGCCATAGCCGGTGTTGATGACCTTGATCCACGCAAGATCGTACGCATGGCCATGTTTGGGCTTGAAAATGAGCTGATGGAATCCAACTGGCCATGGAAATGCACCATGTGTGGAAAATGTGAGAACGCCTGCCCCATGAATGTGGAGATCGTAGCCCTCATTCGCCGTCTGCGGGGCAAAAGAGAGCGTGACAAGGTTCCAGGGCCAATCCACAAGGGCGTGGCCACCTGTCTTGAGCGCGGCAACAACCTGGGTATCCCCAAAGATGACTTTATCTTCCTGCTTGAAGACCTGGCAGAAGAGATGAAAGAAGAGTTTAGCCCAGACTTTGAGATGCCTATTGATAAACAAGGGGCACGGGTGCTGGTCACCATTAACTCCAAGGAGCCTTTTGCTGAACCAGACGATATGAAGTTTTGGTGGAAAATCTTCCACGCAGCTGGTGAGAGCTGGACCATCTCCAGTGAGAACTGGGAAGGGGTTAACTGGGGGCTTTTTTCCGGTGACGATGAATCGCAGAAAATCATTGTCGGTCGCATCGTCGACAACATGGAGCGGCTTGGATGCGAGGCCCTGCTCCTCCCCGAGTGAGGCCACGCTTACTACGCAACCCGGTCTGGGTTGGTAAAATGGTTTCCTGAAGCACTGGAAAAATTCAAAATTTACTCTGTCTTTGATCTGATGCTGGAATACATCGATTCCGGCAAGATCACCTTAAACAAAGACTTTCATCAAATGCGGGCCACCTATCACGACCCGTGCAACTACGGTAGAAAATCAGAAAAGGCCTTTGGTCATGGCTATTACGAAGAAGGCCGGGCCATCACCCGTGCCTGCTGTCCTGATTTCAAAGACATGACCCCTAACCGGGAGTTCAACTATTGTTGCGGTGCCGGTGGTGGTGCCTGGGCCTTACCCTACAGCGCTGAGCGCATCTTCTATGGCAGGGTAAAAGCCCGCCAGATAGAAGACACCGAGGCTGAGCTTGTTATTGCACCTTGCCATAACTGCCGCGACCAACTGATGAAGTCGCTGAACAAGGAATTTGATCTTGGTATTGAGGTCAAATATCTATGGGAACTGGTCGCTGACTCACTGGTATTGCCAGGTCAGGAAGTAGAAACCGAGAAGGAAACAGCGGAAGAGTAATTCGCTGCTGCAAGGAGGAATAACGGTGGTACAAAATCAAACAGTCGGATCAGTAATGGTAGTCGGCGGTGGTGTTGCTGGTATGCAGGCAGCGCTTGACCTGGCCAACTCCGGGTACTATGTCTATCTCCTGGAAAAAAGTGGTGCCATTGGCGGTGCCATGGCCCAGTTGGACAAGACATTCCCCACCAACGACTGCGCGATGTGAATTATCGCGCCAAAACTGGTTGAGTGCGGTCGGCACTTAAATATACAACTGATGACCTTAAGTGAGGTCGTTGACGTCAAGGGCAGCGAAGGGAACTTTTCCGTAACCGTAAAAGAAGCCCCTCGCTATGTTGATATGGACAAATGTATTGCATGCGGTGAGTGTGCAGCCAAATGTCCCAAAAAAGTAGATGATGAATACAACGCCGATACAGGCAAACGTAAGGCCATCTATGTAAAATATTCCCAGGCAGTTCCGCTCAAGTATCAGATTGATCCGGATGCCTGTATTTACCTGAATAAGCCTGGTCGCTGCGGGACCTGTCAAAAGGTGTGTCCTGCAGGAGCGATCAATTACGACGATACCGAGAAAATCCACGAGATTAACGTGGGTTCCATCATCATGGCACCAGGGTTCCAGACCTTTGACCCCAAGGCAGCTGGTATCTGGGGTTATGGCACCTATCCAAACGTTATCACCACCATGCAGCTTGAGCGTTACTGCTCCGCAACTGGCCCAACAGAAGGACATCTGATTCGTCCTTCCGACGGCAAGCCAGCGCGCAAGGTGGCCTTCCTGCAATGTATTGGCAGCCGGGATGAGAACAAGTGCGGCAATGGCTACTGTTCTTCGGTCTGCTGTATGTATGCCATTAAGGAAGCGGTTATTGCCAAGGACCACGCTCCAGGGCTTGAGGCCACTATCTTTTTCATGGATATGCGGACCCATGGCAAGGATTTTGACCGCTACTATGAAAAGGCTAAGCAAGATTCCGGGGTGCGGTTTGTGCGCAGCCGAATTCACGGCGTTGAGCCGGTGAACAAAGCCGGGGATCTGCGGGTTCACTACATTAACGAAGAAGGCCGCCAGATTGAAGAATTTTACGACATGGTGGTCCTCTCGGTTGGTCTTGAGACCCCTAAGCCTGTGGTTGAGCTTGCCAACAACATCGGCATAGGGTTGTCGCGTAACAACTTTGCCAGGACCTCCAACTTCATGCCGGTACTTACCACCAAGCCTGGGGTATTCACCTGTGGTTCCTTTGCAGGCCCCAAGGATATTCCGCTTTCAGTCATGGAAGGCTCTGCAGCGGCAGCAGGTGCAGCACAGATGCTGGCAGCCTCACGCGGCACGCTCACCAGAAAACAGACCTTTCCTGAGGAACGTGATGTAAGCGCTGAAGAACCTAAGGTTGGTGTGTTTGTCTGTCATTGCGGTTCCAACATCGCTGGCACAGTGGATGTGGAAGCGGTTGCAGAGTATGCTGAAACCTTGCCAGGTGTCAGCTATGTGGAGCGTAACCTGTTCTCCTGCTCCCAAGACACCCAGGATCAGATGGCCGCCCGAATTCGTGAAAAAGGCCTGAACCGTATCGTTGTTGCGGCCTGTACCCCACGGACCCATGAGCCGCTGTTTAGAGAAACCCTGAAAGAAGCTGGCATCAACGAGTATCTGTTTGAGATGGCTAACATCCGTAATCAGAACTCCTGGGTGCATAGCAAGGAACCTGATAAAGCCACTAAAAAAGCCCAAGACCTGATACGGATGGCCGTGGCCAAGGTGCTCCCACAAGCACCACTGTATCAGCTCTCGGTTGATGTAAACCAGACAGCACTGGTTATTGGCGGGGGGCTTGCTGGCATGACCTCTGCCCTCAATCTGGCTGACCAGGGCTACCCGGTTCATCTGGTGGAAAAGACCAATCAACTTTGTGGTTTTGCCCGTCAGCTTGAACGTACCTGGAAAGGTGAGGAGATTGCGCCCAAGGCGGCAGAGATGACAGCCAAGGTAAAATCGCACCATAACATCACCCTGCATATGGAATCAGAGGTTACCGAAGTTGAAGGGTTCATTGGTAACTTCAAGTCCACCATCACCAGCAAAAACGGTGAAGTACAGACCATTAAACATGGCGCTGGCGTTATCGCTACCGGTGGTAAACGCTACCTTCCTGTTGGAGAATATGGGTACGGCGATTTTAAAGGCGTCTACTCAGGCATTGAATTTGATGTTGCCCGCAAGGTTGGTGACCGTAACACCAAGGATATGAAGTCTGTAGTCTTTATTCAGTGTGTTGGTTCACGCCAGAGCGACCGGCTGTACTGCTCCAAGGTGTGCTGTACCCATTCCATTGCAACGGCAATCAAGCTCAAGCGCGAAGACCCCAATCGTCAGGTCTACATCCTGTACCGGGATATCCGCTCTTACGGCGAACGGGAGCTGCTCTATAAACAAGCGCGCGAAATGGGCGTCATCTTTATCAACTACGAACTTCATGGCAGGCCTGAAGTCACCAAGGATGCTGAAAAAGGGCTGCGAGTGAAGGTCATTGACCATGTACTCCACAGACCTGTTACCATCCAGGCAGACGCGGTTGTACTGGCTGAAGCTATTTTGGCTAACCCTGACAGTAAGAAGATAGGCACCCTGTTCAAGCTGCCCGTTGATGGCGACGGCTTCTTCCAGGAAGCTCATGCCAAGCTGCGTCCAGTGGACTTTGCCACGGACGGCCTGTTTGTGGCAGGGCTTGCACACTATCCCAAGCCGGTTGAGGAATCCATTGCCCAGGCCATGGCAGCTTCTTCCAGAGCAGCCACGGTGCTTTCCAGAGATTCCATCAACCTGGAAGCGATAAAGGCAACGGTTGTTAAAGAGAACTGCGACGGCTGCGCACTGTGCATTGATGTCTGTCCATACGGTGCCATCAGCTTGTTTGAAACCAGTGGCAACGACGGCAACATTTCACGCCGGGTTATGGTGAACAGTGCCAAATGTAAAGGGTGTGGTCTCTGTCAGGGTACCTGTCCCAAGCGCGGTATTAACGTGGCTGGGTTCTCCCTTGATCAAATCCGTAAGCAAGTTAAAGCTGCCCTTGAGGTGTAACCTTGGTCAGCATGAAGATATATTGTGGTCAGGCGGCGTGCGCCTGACCATCGCTACTTGAGGAGCAAACTATGAGTTTTGAGCCGAAGATTATCGCGTTTTGCTGCAACTGGTGTTCCTACGCCGCAGCAGACCTGGCGGGAATTTCGCGCATGGAGTATCCCGCAAATGTGCGGATCGTCCGCGTAATGTGCTCAGGGATGGTTCATCCTGAAACGGTGCTGGAAGCCTTTGAGCTGGGTGCCGACGGGGTGATGGTCCTTGGCTGACACCTCGGTGAATGTCATTACCTGGATGGTAATTATAAAGCAATGACCCGCTCGGAAATGATCTCCACCTTACTGGAAGATTACAACATTGATCCCGGGCGATTTCAGATCAGTTGGGTATCCTCAGCAGAGCCGGATAAATTCGTGGCTGCAGTAAAAGAGGTTACCGAACGTGTAAAAAAACTGGGACCTCTCAAACCGGTCGCAGCAGAGCAGGAGGTCTAAGATGACTGTACGTGTAGCAGAAGAGTGGCTCCACTCATGCTCAGGCTGTGAGATCGCCATTTTAAACATTGGTGAGCCCCTGGTTGAACTGCTCTCACAGATAGAGTTTGTTCATATTCCAGTCCTGATGGATAACAAATACTTTGGCCAACTGGGCGACAAGGAGCATCTGGAGCTGCCTGAGGCTGATGTAGGTATTGTATCTGGTGGCTGTGCCAACGAGGAACACAAGGAAATCCTTGAGGAGATGCGTAAACGATGCAAAATCCTCATCGCCCTTGGTACCTGTGCCACCCATGGTGGTTTGCCAGCACTGATCAATAGCTGGGGCAGCCAGGCCGCCTTTGAGGAAGCGTTCTCCACCAGGACAACCGATGCAGACACTGAGATTCCCACGGTTGGGGTTCCCAAGCCGCTGGATAGGGTTTATGCCCTGGATGAGATTGTGGAAATCGACCTGCTGGTTCCTGGCTGTCCGCCAAATCCTGAGCATATCGCAGGTGCTCTCGTGGCGCTGCTTGAAGGCAAGGAAGTAAAGCTGCCTGCCAAATCAGTTTGCGATACCTGCCCAACCCAACGCAAAGGGAAAGGCGATATCAAGGATGTGAAACGGTTTATTACCAACGCAGAGTATGATCCGGAAAAAGGCATCGACGATATGCGCTGCCTGCTGGAACAGGGATTCATGTGCATGGGACCAGTGACCGCAGCAGGATGCGCCAAACGTGGAGCACCAAGCTGTATCAGCGCTCGTGTACCATGCAGAGGTTGCTTTGGCCCAGTGCTGAATAAAGGCAACCAGATGCTGGACATGATGAACGCGTTGGCCAGTAACGGTATCGATTTTACCTCAGTGGTGGACCGCAAGAACCTGCTCAGGTTCTCCGGCGCCCACAACAAGCTTAGATAACAGGTGAGACTATTATGGGAAAAGTTATAAATATTCAGCCGGTCACCAGGATCGAGGGGCATGCTTCCATTGCCATCGAGCTTGATGACAACGGCAACGTCAACGATGCCAAGATGCATCTGATGTCGTTGCGCGGCTTTGAAAAATTTGTTCAGGGGCGGCCTGCTGAAGAGGTTCCCCGCATTGTAAACCGGATCTGCGGGATATGCCCGTGGATGCACCATCTGGCTTCCATGAAAGCCGTTGATGGTTGCTTTGGCGTGACTCCGGCCCCGACCGGACACAAACTCAGGGAACTGTGCCAAACCATGGCGCATATCAATGATAAAATTCTGCACTTCTTCTTTTTGGCAGCGCCTGACTTTGTTATCGGCCCGGACAGCGACTACTCCGTACGTAACGTTATCGGGATTGTGAAGGAAGCACCTGAGCTGGCCACCCAGGTCGTAAAAATGCGGCAACTCGGCCAGATGATGATCGACAAGTTTGCCGGCAAGGCGATCCACCCCATTGCGGCGGTTACCGGTGGTTTTGCCAAACCCATGCTGGAAGAGGAGCGCCAGGAATTGATTAGCGGGTGTCAAACCCTGCTGGACTTCTCCTGCTTTGCCCTGGACTTTGCCAAGGAAAATGTGTTTGCCCAATACATTGAGGCCATCCAGCAACTTGGGGTAATCAATACAGGTTTTCTTGGTACCGTTGATGCGGAAGGAGCGCTGAACATCTATGACGGCAAGCTGCGTCTGATGAAAGCGGACGGTGAATACACCGATTTTGCAGTGGAAGACTACACCGACTACCTGGGTGAGCATGTTGAGCAGTGGTCCTACTCCAAGATGCCCTATGCCAAGAACTGGGATGAAGGGTTCTCCATGGACCTGGATCAACCCAAGGGTATTTACCGGGCAAACACCCTGGCTCGTTTGAATGTATGTGATCACATTGCTACTCCTAAAGCCAATGCAGCGCTTGAAGAGTTCAGGCACTCCTTTGGCCGCTATCCGCAATACACCCTGCTCTATCATTACGCCCGTTTGATTGAGCTGGTCTACGCCTGCGAGCGTTCCCTTGAACTGCTCAGCGATGACACCATTACCGATACCAACATTCGGGCCGAGGCTGAGCCAAAGGCAGGCCGCGGTATTGGCTGTGTGGAAGCACCACGGGGTACCCTGATTCACGACTATGAAACCGATGATAACGGCTGCATTGTCAAGGCAAACATGATCGTTGGAACCACCCATAATGTGGCCCCGATGAACATGAGCGTGAAGCAGGCTGCAACCACACTGATTAAAGATGGTGTGTATGATGAAGGGCTGCTGAACAAGGTAGAAATGGCGGTGCGCGCCTACGACCCCTGAATTTCCTGTGCAACGCACCACCTGGATGGTGGTACACCTGTCTCAGTGAAAATCGTTAACAGCAAAGGCGAAGTGTTGGATAATTTATCTAACATGGAGTAAGAGTGAAGGGTTGCAGAATGCAACCCTTTCCATTTCCTTATCAAGGAGAAGCCTGATGAGCGGACAAACAGCAAAAAGAAAAAGACGGACGGTCAGGGTTACCGCTCCAGACACTGCCTGCGGAGATGTTGGTCACATGAGCGTTGATCAGCTTGTAGCCGTGGCTGCGGACTCTGACTTTGAGATCAACTGCCCCAGATGCGGACAGATCCATCTCACCCCGGAAGAGGCAATCGAAGCAGAACAGGAAAGAATTGTCGATACCATGGAATATAAGGAGACGGTACTGCAAGCTGAAGCTCAACCTGAGCCAGCGCAACCAGCAAGCGATTGTGGATGTTCAAGCTGAGCAGATGTAGCTGGTCACGGGCACTTCATCTTTGCACGACCACGCTTTCCTGCATACTCTTGTATAACGGAAAAGAGTGCCTGCACAATTCTGTTGCACCCGTGACCAGGTACAGGATCAGGTTCCAGTCGTTTTCAAGCAGCAAGAGCCCTAAAAAACGCTTGATACCTTGCTCATCACTCCAACTGTTGATCCACTCCGGCCTCTTCAAAGGAGGCCATATCACGCATAACCTTTGCGGCAAGTTCTGCTACCTGCATGGTCATGGCCGCTCCGGTTCCCTCGCCTAAGCGCATCTCCATATCCAGCACAGGTTCAAGGCCCATACAATCCAGTGCTGCCTGCTGGGCCTGTTCAACGGATTTATGGCCCGCAACCAGGTACCCTTTGATCTCTGGACAAATAAGATAGGCAAGGAGTCCTCCAGCGGTGGAGATAACGCCGTCAAGCACCACACAGGAGCCGTTTGCAGCTCCCGCAAGCACAGCACCACAGATACCTCCAAGCTCAAAGCCACCAACCTTTGCCAGAATCTCCACGCCATTATCAGGAGCAGGTTTGTGGTAGGCCAGCGCCTTTTCCAAGACCTCTATCTTGCGCTTGAGTCCTTCATTGTCCACCCCGGTTCCGCGACCAGCAAGCTGTTCAGGAGAGACTCCTGTTACCGCAGAGATCACCGCTGTCGCAGCAGAGGTGTTGCCAATGCCCATCTCACCAAGGCCAATGATATGCTGTGGTGCATCGAAGCAGCCTATCACCTCTGCTCCACGCTCTATGGAAAGCAGAGCCTCTTCCTGGCTCATGGCTGGTTCTATGGCAAAATTGCGGGTTCCCATGGAGACCTTTTTATCCACCAACAGCGGATGAGCAGCAAAGCTGCCATTGACCCCCATATCAATAATCTTCAGCTCGATATTGTACAGGTCGCAAAAGACATTAATGGCTGCTCCGCCAGCAAGAAAATTGTCCACCATCTGCATTGTCACCTTGGACGGGTAGGCAGACACCCCTTCTTCAACGACCCCATGATCACCGGCAAAAACAAAGAGCTGCTTTTTCTCCAGTTGAGGAAAAAGGGTGTTCTGCATGACACTCAGGTCAATGGCGAGTGGTTCGATTTTTCCCAGTGCTCCCAAAGGCTTGGTCTTAAGATCGATTTTATTCTGGGCTGCCTCACGTATGGTCGAGTTAACGGGTTGTACTCGCTCAACCAAGGATTGAAGGCGTTCATGGATACTGTTTTTGTGGGCAACAACTCTTTTTGAAAGCACGGCTGACGATTCAATATCCTGGTCAGGAAAACGCTGCCCACTGGATTTGAAATCAATGATATATTTAAATTTTTTGCCGCCAAGCACCTCAGGCAGTACTGAGGGAACCTGCTCCGGGGAGATAAGAGCTTCCACCAAGTGCTCAAGTAACTCCTGATGTGCTGCACAAAACCTGGCTGCCCGCTCCACATGATCCTTACGGGGGCCATAGGCGCCATAAACCTCCAGCTCCTTATAATGAATGAGGTTAAGCAGATTAAAGTTGATCTCTTCGTTCTTGCGTACCCCTGAAAAATAGGTCAGCTGTCCCCCTTTACGCAGTTTGGTCAAACAAAGACTAAAGGCGATGTGGCTGTCACAGGCATTAACCGCGCAATCAAAGTCACTCTCCACAGTCTCTTTTACAACCTCGAGGGATGCGGCCTGAATAAGTTGCTGTGCACGGGCTATTTTTTCAGCAGACTGCTCGACCACCAGCGGCTCAGCACCCAGCTGTTTCGCCACCAGCGCAGCAAGCAGACCAAGCACCCCGCCACCATAAATGATGATTGTCGTTCCCTGGCTGATGTTGAGGTGTTCAAACCCGTTGTAGATGCACCCGACAGGTTCAGCAAAGCAATACAGATGGGAAGCGGAAATGGGGGTCACGGGAATAAGACTGCCCTTGGGCACAACCACCTGCTCTGCAAATCCACCATCACTATGAAAACCGGTTATTCGCATGCGATCGCAGAGGTTATCGCGGCCCATGGTGCAATACGGGCAATGACCACAGGATGCACCAGGCCAGAAACCATACAGGATGCCAGTGGCCTGGTCCCGCCCAACAAACTCGTGTCCCAGCACTCTCGGAAGCGCTAAATCTCGATGCCCCTGATGCCACATCTTGGCATCGGTCCGGCATACAGCACAGTACTCGACCTTGACCAGCAAGTGATCATCATCGGCGACCTGTGGGGCAGCATTATCCTCAAGGATCAACTTGCCGGTTCCCTGCAAAACAAGCTGCTTCATGGCCTGCTCTCCTCTTCCTCATACAGCTCTTCAGTAATTGTGAGGACAAATATTTGCGCCTTTTCCACGCCATCTGCATGGAGCTGCTCCAATAGCTGCTTGACCTTTTCCAACCCACTCAAGGGGTAAACGCTGGCCTTCTGTAAGGAACACCTGGTGTACCCCTGCTCAGTAAACCTGAAATAGTCAGCCTTATCTTTAAGTATAAAGAGCTTTTGCATGTTATACCTGCTCAAGCAGCGTGTTCAACTTGGCCAGGCCCTGTGATGGATCACTATTTTGAGCTGCCACCCAATCCTGTACCTTCTCCATAGCTTTACCGTCTTCCAGATACCCCCTGGCCATTGCAACCCCATCCTTCAGCGTTGCAGCTTTTCCTGTGAGTTCAAAGAGTAAGCCCGCATTGAGCAAAATTGCATCCTGGCGTGCGTGATCCCCCTTACCGCTCAGCAGGCTGGCCATATTCACCGCTGCCTGATGTATATCCTTGTCAGCCCCCAGCAGCTCAGGATTATGAAGCTCTACTCCACACTCAGCAGGAGAAAAGGAAAACTCCTCTATTTGCCCATCATGTAACCTTGCCCCATAAGTGATTCCGCAAACCAAGGCCTCATCCATCCCTTTAGAACTCCCAGCAATGGTGCCATACACTACTGTTGCATGGGTATAGCCTATTAAACGCATCACCTCCGCGACCGGCACAAGCAACGCTTTGGAATACACCCCGCGAACAGCCATCTTTGGCAGCGCAGGATTTGCCAGCGAAGCAGCAATGTTAAGCGGGGAACCAAAAGAGATTTGCGATAAAATTCTCCCCAACGCCATGGGATGCACCTTAGGACTCATACCATTAAACAGTCCCAGCCCGGATTGCTCTATGGATTTTGCCACCAGGGAAACGTCGCACTCCACATCCACGCCTAGAGCTTCGGCAATATCAACTGTGCCGCAGGATGAGGTAATAGCTCGTGCTCCGTGGCGGGCGACCTTAACGCCCCCTGCAGCAGCTACAATGGAGGAGGCCGTGCTGATATTAAACGTCTTAAAGGTATCCATGCCGGTGCCGCAGTTATCAACCACCGGTGCAACTCCACTCACGCTCACTTTCTCGGTATCCAGCTCGTAGATGGCCTGCCACCCTCCGGCTACCTCGTCAGCACTTTCCCCTTTGGCCGTCAGCGCAGCCAAAAAAGCGCCCTGCTGCATGTCCGTTACTTCATTGTTCAACACGCGGCAGAAGGCCCAATAGGACTCTTCCTTGCTCAAATTCGTTCCGCTAATAATCCGGGTAATACACTGCCCAAACGCTTTGTTTAACGCTCTATCCATCGTTGTTACCATTTACCTGTTCTTACACCCACAAACGCTGAACCTTAAAGGCAAGCAGGGGGCACTATACTACAATTTCCCACCACAGTACAGGCCGACCAATGAAAAGAATTTTGCTTATGCCCTTGATTTCAATGCATTCCTTTTTTATGGTTTGCACTGTTTTGTTGTACCCTTACCATCCTACCCCGTTTCTTAAACTGGAGTTATTTTATGAAAAAAATTACTGTTAAAAATCCCATAGTTGAACTTGACGGCGATGAAATGACCCGCATTATCTGGGACTTTATTAAACAGAAACTTATCCTTCCCTACCTGGATATTGATATTAAATACTTTGACCTCTCCATCCAAAAACGCGATGAAACCAATGATCAGATCACCGTTGATGCTGCCCATGCGATTAAGGAATACGGTGTTGGAGTAAAATGTGCGACCATCACCCCTGATGAAGCTCGGGTGGAAGAGTTTGATTTAAAACAGATGTGGAAATCGCCCAATGGAACCATTCGTAACATCATCGGTGGAACGGTGTTCCGTCAACCAATTCTCTGCAGCAATATTCCCCGCCTGGTTCCTGGGTGGAAGAAACCCATTGTTATCGGCAGACACGCCTTTGGTGACCAGTACCGGGCAACAGATTTCATTGTTCCTGGTGCAGGTAAGCTTACCATGAAATTTGAGCCTGCAGATGGTGGTGAGGCAGTTGAATATGAGGTGCTTGAGTTTCCAGGCAGCGGATGTGCCATGGGGATGTACAACCTGGATGATTCCATCCGTGGATTTGCCCGCTCATGCATGAATTACGGGCTGGACCTTGGTTGGCCAGTTTATCTTTCCACTAAAAACACCATCCTGAAAAAATATGATGGCCGTTTCAAGGACCTGTTCCAGGAAGTGTTTGACAATGAATTTGCAGATGCATTCAAAGCAGCGGGTATCACTTACGAGCACCGGCTCATTGACGATATGGTTGCGGCAGCGCTCAAGTGGGAAGGTGGTTTTGTGTGGGCCTGTAAAAACTATGATGGCGATGTGCAGTCTGATACCGTTGCCCAGGGGTTTGGCTCGCTGGGCCTCATGACCTCTGTACTGATGACTGAAGATGGTAAAACCGTTGAGGCGGAAGCTGCCCATGGTACGGTTACCAGACATTACCGAGAGCACCAGAAAGGAAATGCAACGTCAACCAACCCCATTGCCTCCATCTTTGCCTGGACCAGAGGACTGGCCTATCGAGGCAAGTTTGATGGTACCCCGGAGGTCATCGCCTTTGCCGATACCCTTGAAAAAGTGTGCGTTAATACCGTGGAGTCAGGCGTTATGACCAAGGATTTGGCTCTGCTTGTGGAAGGTGATCAACAATTTTCAACTACTGAAGAATTTTTAGCCAAAATTGATGAAAACCTGCAGGCTGCACTAAAAAAATAATCACCTGAACTCCATATTTTTTTAGTTATTACCTGTTGTTAAAAGGAATATCCCCAATACCTCTTCTCAAGAAGCCGCTGGAGCAACAATAATTCATTTGCTGTTTCAGCCTAAATGTGAAAAAATTTAAGACAAAGGCAATGTATTACGCAACATCAAAATGGAGGTGGACATGTTTAACAACAGAATTTTTCTTCTTGCTCTGACCGTTCTTTTTTCCATTGGTTTGGCCTTTGCTTCAAATGGTTTTGCAGTGACCTGTAAAGACCTCTCGAAAAAACAATGTGAAAGTGCTGACACCTGCTCATGGATAAAAAGCTACACAACCAAAAGCGGTAAAACCGTTGCTGCTTACTGCCGCACTAAGTCTGGGAAGAAAAAAGCCAGCAGCTCAAAACCAACCAAGTCCTCTTCAACAAGTAAGGACACAAAGAAAAATTAAACTATAGATATAGTGCCTGTGATCAGTTACCAAAGGGTACCTCATAACCGGGGTACCCTTTTTTTATTCTATGCCGTCTTGATATTGCTCCTGCATCTCGGCATTTCGGTTCGTATCTTTAGCGTTCAACCACCACTGAGCCCCCACCAGTCCCAACGTCAATAGAGTAAGCAATGCAATGCGCTTGGGCTGTAGAGTATCACTAAAGAAACTTTCTATGGTGTTGCTGCATAGGTATCCATCTGTAAAGTAAGCGCCAAACGACCTACACCTTGCAGGAGTCTTTCTCAAGGGTTACGTTCCACGGCAGCAGCGCGGTATAATCGGCCAAAGTATTTGCTGTAG
>PDWI01004132.1_pt1 | contig 21221 bp, 18 predicted proteins | sample 1430891 | NCBI WGS metagenome assembly PDWI01 (sample SAMN01162508, study PRJNA174530) | Oral metagenome, whole genome shotgun sequencing project. | biome: Marine environment; feature: Marine mammal; material: Swab sample of the gingival sulcus; isolation source: swab sample of gingival sulcus... | reverse complement strand
ACATTTGCGGCCAGAGACGGAATCCATTTTCCGTAGCTGTGAACCGTTAATGCCTCAGCCTGTTCCATACAGCCGGCTGCAATAAGCTGCTTTACCCAGTTGATACCGCCAACCCACGGGCTCAGCTGTATGCTTCCCACTCCAACTGGCACTTCCGGAGCAATTTTTTTCAGATGTTCTGAGGCGGCTTTGGTAAGAGCAAAGAATTCATGGCGGCTCCCTCCCCAGAAGCATTTCAGATTTGGTTCGTTCCATATTTCGTAGCCGGCGGCCGCATACCCGTACTGCTGATGCACGCGCTCTATATACTGAAGGAATTCAGGTATTCCGCTTCGGGTAATGCGGGGATTTTTACTGTTTTGAGGCCTAATGCGGGGATGATCGTAAACAAGAAGAAATATAATTTTCCGGCCATGCTCTTTGGCGCATTCAACCACAGGATTGTATCTGGAAAAGTCCCATTGACCTTCCTGCGGTTCAACAGTAGACCATTTTACTTCCAGCCGGAGATATTCAGCGCCCAGAGATTCAAGTATTTTCCCTTCGGTTTCCGTCCGGGGGGACGCGCAGAAGCCGAAATGCCTTTCAGCGCCCGGCCCCGCGGCGCCCGGCCCCGCGGCGCCCGGACCCGCGGCCTCCGGAACCTCAGCGCCTAAAGAAACAAGACCCTGCAGCAGGATAAGTCCGGCAAGAAAACCGTACTTCATCGGTCTGCAACCTTTACCGGAGTATTCTTCACCAGGTTCTGGATATACTCTTCGTAGGCTCTGCGGCGTCCAGCCGGAGAAAAGAACTCCCAGTCCACCTTATATTCCCGGGGAGCGGGGTTTTTAAGAATTTCGCCTACCTGACGGATAAAGGCCTCCTGGTCCCCGGCCGGAACAATGCCGTATGGTTTGAATTCTTCCGGATCTCCGGTGCGGTAAGTAACAATGGGAAGGGAAAAGTACATGTAGTTGAAGAATTTACTGGTAAAACCGACATGGGCCATGCCGCCCCAGTCTTTGAAAGGAAAAACAGCCAGTGTGGCGTGCTGGAGGCAGGGCAGGTATTCGGAGGGGGGGCGGAATCCGTAAAAATGAAAATTGCTGTGTTTCCGTTTCAGACTTCTCTGAACCCGCCGGCTCCGTATGCACGATCCAAAAATATGAACATGCAGATCCGGGAAGGCCGAGCAGAGAGCTGAAAGGGTTTGAGGGTTTAAAGGTGTCAGTCCCACATAAACAGCATTAAGAGGCTGCCGGTAGGGATTTTCGGTCTCTACTTTTGCCGGAAGGTTAAAACCGTTGCGTATAACGGTTGTTTTATGCCTGTACTCCGGAAGAATGGACTGCCGGTAATAGTCCTTAACCAGAATAATGGAGCACGCGCGGCGGGAAACTTCATCTTCCAGAGCACAGTAATGCCGTCCGCGCCCCAGAACATCGGACTGCCGGTAGATAATTTTTACCGAAGAGGGAATGCGGGGCAGCAGAAACAGGGACTTCCCGCTTTCCAGCACAATGTAACGGTATTGGGAAAAGTCAATATTACCAGTTCTTGAGGCAGAATAGCGGGCAATGAGCCGAAACAGGAAACCGGGAAGCCACCACATAAGGGAATCGACATAGGGCAGATAATTCATTTTGCCCTTCAACCGGGTAATGCCGCTGTCCTGCATGTTATTGGTATTGGAGTAGGGGTATACGGGAAATTGCAGGTGCGTTACATCCCAGCCCAGATGGGCAAAAGTATAGGAAAGAACATCCATTCCGCGGCCAGTGGGAGAGAGAGGGTGGGATGAAACCAGAAGAACTTTTCCGGCTCCCCGGGACTTTTTCATACGGCCCCCAGAAGAATCTCCAGAATTTCCCGGCCGGTGTTTCCGCTGCCGTACAGCGAGGGCCATTTCCGTGGAACGGCCTTGCCTTCCATTACATTGTGTATGGCCTGTATAATTTTTTCTTTATCGGCTCCGGCCAGTGTGTTTCCGCCTGCACTGACAGTTTCCACCCATTCGGTTTGATCCCGCATGGTGATGCAGGGTTTTTGAAAAAACCAGGCTTCTTTCTGTACACCGCCGGAGTCGGTTAGAATAAAACGGCAGCGGTTTTCCATTTGAATCATGTTCAGATAGCCCTGAGGCGGTATAACCTGGATGTGGGGCTTCAGGGAAAGACCGGCAGCTTCCAGCATTTTTTTTGTGCGGGGATGCAGGGGTAATACTCCTGGAATATCCCGGAATTCGTTTAAGGCGTTCACAATGGATGCAAGCCTGGATTTATCGTCGGTATTCTCTGCCCTGTGAAGAGTTATCAGGTAAAAATTGTCAGGTATTTTCGGTAGTTGTTCTGTGCTGTTTTCTGTTATGGTCCGGTAATAAAGAGACGCATCCAGCATAATGTCGCCCACCAGATGAACACCGGCTTCAATACCTTCTTCTGCCAGATTGGTTACGGCAGTTTCTGTCGGGCAGAGTAAAAGGTCGGAAATATGGTCGGTTATAACCCGGTTGAGTTCTTCGGGCATGCGGCGGTTAAAACTGCGCAGTCCGGCTTCCACATGAACCACGGGTATATGCAGCTTTGCCGCGGCCAGGGCACCGGCAGCCGTGGAGTTTGTATCGCCGTATACCAGACAGTAATCGGGTTTGTGTTCCAATAGTTTTTCTTCTATGGCTTCCAGCATTCTCCCCGTCATTTTTCCGTGGCTTCCGCCGCTGATGTTCAGGTTGTAATGGGGACGGGGAATATCCATTTCCTGAAAGAATATATCCGACATGTTGGCGTCGTAATGCTGGCCGGTATGCAGCAGAATCTCGGTTATTTTGCTGCTGTATTTATTGCGTATCAGACGGCTTAAAACAGCCGCTTTAACAAATTGCGGCCGGGCTCCGATAACCGTAAGAATTTTCACTGATAAACTCCTTGTAGGCTTCTTTCCATCCCGGCCAGGTTAGTTCATCAAAGCTGGAATTATGAAAAAGAATGGTTAGCGGCATATTATACTTTTTTGACAAGGTCTTCAATGTTCCCAGGTAATTCAGGGCCTCCCGGGGGCCTTCCTTCAGGTAGTCTTTTACTGTGCCTTCCATGAAAACCAGAGGGCGTTCTTTCAGCCGGTAAGGACGTCTTTCAGCAATGTTGTACAAGGTGAACTCATTACCGGTACCGCAGCGGTAACCCGGCTGGTTGTAATATCCCAGGGTGGAATCGATCTGCATGCCGGCGCTTTCCCAGTAATGCGGTGTTTTATCATGGTACCAGCGCAGGTAATGCTGACGCCCTTCTGTAACGGAATGTCCCAGTATTCTTTCCAGACGCTTTTTTTCCCTGTTCCATTGGTGTTGATTATCTGCCGCGCTGAACGAGGGATGGATACCCAGTATATGTCCCCGCTGCTGTATCTGGCGGATAATGGAACGTGCCAGGGGATCGTTCAGGGAAAAATCCTTATCCATAATATTTTTTCCCCGGGGCAGTATGTAGAACCTGGAACGTACGCCGGCTCTTTCCGATTCATCCATGAGCCATTCAAATGTGTTCCAGGGGTTGGAACGGTGATGGGTCAGCCGGTATATAAACCGGTTGGGAGAACGGTATTTTAATATATCTCCGGCGTAGCGTTTAAGCTTGCCGAAACGGATCATGTCCACGTCGTGGGTGGGAATGAAAATGTTTTTATTTTCAGGTTCGGCAGGAAGTTTCAACCCTGTACTTTCCAGAAGAGAGGCCAGCCAGAACGCGTATTCATTGACCACAGGACGCAGCAGAAATTTTTCCCGGGCCGCAAGCGCGGCAGAGGCCGGCAGACGTCCCTGCCAGGAAGCTTTGTCCACTAAGGGTTCTTCCCAGCGGGAAACCATGAAAAAGGCTGATGCAAAAATATCAACAGGAATATAATGCCGGTTTCCTTTTTGGCTGTATTCTCCCTTATGAAAAATAGCCGGAATATCTTTTTCCGGTGTGCGGGGAAGAGTCAGAAAGGGTACCTCTTTGGGAATGTCCTGAACTGTATAGGGGTGTTTGAAAAGATCGGGAAACACAAGTGTGCCTTTAGGGCCTGTAATGGACCATTCCGCGTTATGCGGATTTTCAGGAGCAGAAGACAAGTTCAGGGCGTAATGTCTTTCTTTCTGTCCCAGTATGTCCTGAAAAAGGACGGCGCATATATATTCTTTTTCCTGCCGGCAGTAACCGGATACATTCAGATTTATCATGAGCGAATCTTTCTCTGCAAGACTGCTTTCTGAAAAGGGGTGTAGTCTTGATTTGATGTTCTGTTCATGGTGTTTCCCTTCAGGAAGTATAGCGGGAGACTCAGGAAAGCGGAAGGGATAGTGGCGGAGATTGCCTGTCTCGGTATTTTTGATATAATGAGATGTAAGAGGCCCTCCCCATGCGAAAGAGTTTCGATGAGCTGACAATAACAGATGATTTCATGTTCTGCAGTGTTATGCGCGATGCGGACTTGTGCAAACAACTTTTATGCCTGATCTTGCCCAAAACTATAGGTGAAATTACTGAGATTACATATCAAAAAGCCGTAAACGAAAGTGTGAATTCAAAGAGTATTCGATTGGATATTTTTGCAGGCGGGGAAGATGGTTGTCTTTACAACATAGAAATGCAGGTGGCAGATCAACGGAATCTGGCAAAGCGCCTGCGCTACTATCAGTCCTTAATAGATGTCAGCTATCTTAATAAAGGTTGTGATTATAATGACTTACCGGAAACGTACGTCATATTTTTCTGTACATTTGACTATCTGAGCAAAGGTTTGCCTGTTTATTCATTTAACAATATGTGCTGTGAAGATAAGAGCATAATTTTAAACGATGGTGTAACAAAAGTGATTGCCAACAGTAAGGCAGCAGCCAGTGAAAAGAATATAGAATTAAAAGCCTTTTTTGAGTACATGAATGGCAACTATAGTAATACCGTTTTTATTCAAAGATTGGAGGCAAAAATACAGGAAATAAAAAAATCTGAAGCAAAGAGGGAGGAGTATATGTTATTGTCAACAGTAGAATTAGACGCAAAACGGGAAGGTAAACGGGAAGGTAAACTGGAAACAGCCAGAAATATGCTTAAAGATGGTTTAAATATTGAATTTATTACAAAATATACCAATTTACCTCCCACAGAGATTGAGAAACTCAAGTCTGGCCGGCAATAAACCAGTTGCAGACACCTGTCTTTTGCCTTCTGTTTACCCGTCAGCCGGGTAAATCTGGCTAAATGCCGTATCCGGGTTCTTTTACAGTTTATAAACCTTCCCGTCAGCCTTTTTAATAAGGTTGCGCATGTCCACAATCAGCGGTGCACGGCGGTAAATTTCATCAGCATCGAACGCAGAGTGGGCCGTTGTAATAACAACTACATCGGCTTGTTCTATTTCAGATATGTCAACATTTCGGAAATGAAGTCCACCGGGAGTTTTTACTTCCGGTATAAAGGGATCGTGATAAGAAACAATACCGCCTTTTTTCTGAATTTCATCCATAATCTTCAAAGCCGGAGATTCCCTCTCATCGTCAATATCCGGTTTGTAGGCCACACCCAGAAACAGAACCTTTGAACCGTTTACCGATTTTTTAACACGGTTCAGTGCAGAGGTAATTTTAATAGTCATTCGATGGGCCATAAGGGTATCGATATGTCCGGCCGTATGGATCATTGTAAGGTCGAAGTCGTATTTTTTTGCAATGTATTCCAGATAGAAGGGATCCAGAGGTATGCAGTGACCGCCAATACCAGGCCCCGGATAAAAGGGCTGGAATCCGTAGGGCTTGGTGGCGGCGGCATCAATCACTTCCCAAATGTTAATATCCATCTTACCAGCCAGCAGTGCCAGTTCATTGATCAGTGAAATATTTATGAGCCGGTATGTGTTTTCCAGAATTTTTACCATTTCGGCCACCTTGGGTGAGCTGACCACGTGGATGTGCTCAATGGCCTTCTGGTAAAGCGCCTGACCAATTTCATTGCCGTCGGTGCTTAATGCTCCGAAAACTTTGGGTGTATTATGGGTTTTGTATTGAGTATTACCGGGGTCCACCCGTTCCGGACTGAAGGCCATCCAGAAATCTTCACCGTGTTTCATACCTGAAGCTTCTTCAATAATGGGCAGCATAAAGTCTTCTGTAGTAGTTGGATAGGTAGTGCTTTCCAGTGCAATAAAGGTTCCGCTTTTCATGTATTTCCCAATGCTCCGGCAGGCGTTTTCAATGTAGGACATATCCGGTTTTTTGAAGCGGTCCAGCGGTGTGGGCACACAGATAATAAGGGCGCAGCACTCGGCCATGCGGGAAAAATCGGTAGTGGCACTGAGCTTTTTGTTCTGGACAACGGTGCGCAGATCTTCGTCAGTGACGTCTCCTATGTAGTTTTTGGCGTTTTGAACGTTTTGACATTTGGCTTCGGACTTTTCAAAGCCCAGTACCTGGACGCCTTTCAAGGCGAATGTTACAGCCAAGGGAAGACCTACATATCCCAGACCGATTATACCGACCGTTTCCTGGTTATTCTGTATTGTTTCAAGAAGTTGTTTTGCTTTCTGATTCATGGTTCTTTCCTGTTTGATTTTTTCCTTTATTATACTGGTAAATGAGGTGTTTGTCTTGTTCCACCCGGCGGTTGCAGTTCTTCTGCGGCTTCCTTTGCGCGTGCTTCCCATGTGTTAGCCTTTTGAATTTGCAGGACATTGCGGCGTTTTTTATCCACTTCCTGCGGATTATTTATCAGATGGTTAAGCAGGCTGGAAAGCGCTTTTTCGTTGTAGGGAATTACCCAGCCGGCATCTTGTGCTGCAATAAAATCAGCGGCGGCGGTTCCTTCAGATGCAATGACAGGAAGTCCCCGGCCTATGTATTCAAAGAGTTTGAAGGGCATGGCAAAGTTCCTGTATTCAACAGGCTGGACAAAAATAAGGGCTATTTGGGCTTTCAGGTACAGAGGGTCCAGTTCTTCACCGGAAGTGTGGAAAACCTGAAGGGAATTATTTTTCAGCTGATCGGGGTTCGGCAGGCTGGCCGTGAGAGTTTCCCATTCGTTTTTACGGGTACAGATAAGGCATTGTATATCTGCAGGGCTGGTGGATAGATAATTCAGCAGTTCCTGCAGGCCGTAATGGCCGGTTACACCGCCAATGTAAATAAGTGTAAGAGAAGCTCCGGGTGAATCCTGCCCAGCCTGAGCCGGGGAGGCTTTCGGAGCAATTGTTCCTCCCGGCGGCAGTGCGTGAAATTTTCCTTTATACAGGGGAATGTAGTTCTGCATGCCTGGGGACGGTAGGAAAAGAGTAGAAACATATTTCCGATAATTCCAGAGATCAAAGAAGTACAACATCGTCATAATCCGTTTGCGGACAGCAGAATTTCCATCTCCGCCTGAATAAAACCGCCAGTAAATATCCCGGTAAAACAAACCTATGGGTATGTTATTCTGTTTCAGAAGACGGAAGAACCGGAAGTCCTGATTACGGTTCTTGAGTATTTGCTTCCATCCATTGGCAATAAGGTTCGGCCCGGTGGATGACTCAGAATAACAGAATGCATAAGCTGCGCCGGAGCGGATGTTGCTCCGTATTTCTTTGATGGATTTGCGTTTTTCTTCTTCACTTCCCATTACGGTATCGACAATGTACCCGCAGTTTCGGAAGGCCTGAAGCATCTTCAGGGGGCGAATCTGGGAGGCGGAAGGGCGGTTTTCCCGGATTTTCCAGGGAATATGAAATATAATGCGGCGGTTTTCATTCATGGCTTATTTTAACCTGATTGTTATCTTCCAAGGAAATTATAATCCAGATAAGATTTGCAAACACGGGCGATATAGCGAATATTGGCCCGTCTAATTGTAATGTATGGAACTAATGGCATGCCCCACGCAGATTTTGCAAGGGCTACCGGCGGTGTATTCGCACCGCCCCAATCCGCCAATACGCAGGAAGCATCGCGGTGCAGAGAGTCCAGCACATATTGATGTAATAGCTGAACTATTCCTGTATTCAAATATTCCCGCTTTGTTCCCTGGCTCCAAAAGTATCCAATACCGTTTTGAGCCATTAAGCGTAAGCCTGCTGAAATGACCAAACCTGTATTTGTATATCCCAGGTAAACCTTGAAATTGTCCTGTAACAATTCTTTACATAAAATAAGGGAAGAACGGTTGGTGCGGTGGTCAAATGATTTCCGGGATTCCGTATCTGAGAGGCAATCCTCCACGGCATTCCAGTCTTCCGCTTCTCTGATACAGCAGCCCATTTTTTCGGATTTCTTGATTTTATTTCGCACACTGGAATCACAATTCTTAATATCGTAAGGCAATTCAGACATAAATGTGTATCTGATATTTGTAACAAATCCATTCCACTGGAAAGGGCGGGCATCCATAAATCCCGGAGGTAAATTTATTTGATTATTCACGCCGCGGGAAAGCAAGTCCCTGGCAAAAATTTGCATTATATCAAGGTATTGGTTGTAAAGTTTATTCTTCTTCTTTGTTGCAGTGCTGATAAATCGGAAAGGTAGATGAGGATTGCGGGGAGGTTGTACAACTTGTCCCTTTTTATTTGTATATAGTACGCCCTCTAAACAGGGATAATCTGATTTTCCGTCCGTATATAGAACCCGTTCAGCTTTAAGTCCCCACATTTTTTCATTCCATTTTAACCATCCATCAAGATAAAACGGTGAAGCTGGACCATCTCCGATTACCGTATGTTCATCGGATATCCCAAATCTGAAATTTGGATTAATCATGTATACCTCTCTATCTGTTTATCAGAATATATTTCAATAATAAATAAAAACGTTTCGGAAAATATAGTATATCTATGTCCTGCATTTATGCATTATCTGACTTCGCATTAAAAGTGAAAGAAGACTGATAAATGTTTGTTAAATGCGCAATAACTACGTGTTCTGAAAAGTTTTGCTCTACCCAATCGTGTAAAATATTCTTCTGAGGTATAACCTCAAGCATTCTTTTCATTGATTTAACAAGACTTTCAACAGTGGGTTCTGCCAGAATTCCCGCTTCATGTGGAAATCCTTTCAGAGAGAAAATCCATTCCGGCCCACCGGAAGGCGTGGCCACCACCGGTAAACCGCAGGCAAGCGCTTCAATAACAACAATACCGAAAGTTTCAAACTGGCTGGGTAAAACCAGGCAGGAAGAAGTTTGAAGACAGGATAGTACTCCCTCCTTACTGAGCCGGCCGGTAAACGTTACGGCATCTGAGAGTTTAAGATGTTCAGCCTTTTTCTCCAGAAGTTTTCTGTCCTGGCCGTCACCTACAAACAGCAGTCTTAAATTCCGGTTATTTTGATACAGAAGAGCAAAAGCTTCCAGCAGGAGCGACTGATTTTTCTTGGCGACAAGGTCGGCTATATTAATATAGGTAAACGATTCTTTCTGAAGCTTTGTTGCGGGCGGTTGAAAGAAATTGGTGTCTATCATATTAGGCAGAATCTGAAAAGAAATGCCTGTTTTTTCAAGTAATACACCCTGAAAAGGTTCACTGACAGCCAGATTTAAGGAACTGTTTTGATATACTTTTTTCGCCAGTTTCAGTTCAGCAGGACTGATAATATTTCTTGCAAAACCGGTGAAATGCTCTGTAACAACAAAAGGCACACCGTATGTTTCCTTTATCCACATAGCAATTTCTCCAGCAATAAAAACATGGAGATGAACAATATCCGGCAATGGATTTGCCCGCGCGTATTTCTTAAAAAGCATTTTCCCCATCAATAAAAGCAGAAGACGGTCTATAACCCGAATATGTGTTTTAAGGCCATACAGGGAATAACACAGTACTTTACCATGTGTCTCCCGGCGAAATCCCAGTAGCAGTTTTTTTTGCTTCAATATTCTTTTGGGTGAATATAAATTAGGGTACAAGACATCTACAATAAAACCTGAGCGCGCTAATGCTTCCGCCTGTTTCTTTATGAAGCCCCCCAAATTCGGCCACATTGGGCTGGGGTACCAGGAGGCCAGAATCATTACGCGCTTTACCTGATTCATTAATGATTTCTCCCCGTATGAAAAATTTGGAATGAATCATACCATATCAGATAACTGGAAAGCCAGTCCTCACTGAGCACAGCGAGGGAGCGATATCCCTGATGCTCAGCACTGAGTTAGTGCTTCTGAGCCTTACAGAGTTATTAGCCTTAGCTTCCAGCATTGCGTTCGAAATCTCTCCCACAGTCTCTCTGAGAAAAATCCCAAAATGATTTTTAATTTTTTCTCATTTATCTCGATAATGTTGTTGTGCATACAGACCTTTTTTCGACTTTTTTTATGTTAAATAAACAATCGTCAGATTGAGGTTTATTTCTTTATTCATATTTAAATTTGTGAAAAATATTGTACGTTACCGAAACCGACTGCTGACATCAAGATAGAATTGAAGCAGAAATCAGAAAGGAAGTCTGCATAATTATTTCAAAGATCATACTTCAACTATGCTGACACATCCTGTACAACTGCTAATTAACGGTTTTTAGTGGTAATGTCTTTTAAAAGATTAATCAGAATAATAATGGTCTTTTTAATAAGTTTTCTATCTATGCATATAATTATAATAATAGAAAGTGAGCAGATCCATATGTAGTTATTATTAGGTAAAAGTGTCGAGAAGGCGCAGATAAGAAATACTAAAACAAGGAAATAGTGATTTTTTGTATAATAATAATGTTTGACTTTCTTGCAATATGCAGCTTCAAGAATAAGGTTTATAAAACTAGAAAGCGCAGTTGCAATTACGCATCCTAATGCACCAAATTTAAAGACTAATAATAAATTTAAGATAAGGTTGCTAAGAGTTGTTATAATATTTATTCGCATTATTAAATGGGTTTGATTTGAAAAGAGAAGTCCAACTCCTGCTGTGCCTGAAATTATTGATATAATTGGTACAGCAAGAAGAAATGGTAAATATTGTTGTGATTCATAATAGTCATTGCCTAGATATTTAATTAATAAGTTTTTCCCAATAATTATGATTAACCCTGCTATTACGATAATAATTGAAAATAATTGGCTTGTAGTTGATATTCTATTTTGCTGATTGCCTTTTCTGTACCAATTGAGCGAAGCAGGAAGCCAATAATTTCTTATACTTGTAACAAAAACTGAAAGCAGCTGTACAATTTTATTTGCCCCACTGTATAATCCAATACTTTCATAGTTAACAAAGTATTTTAATATGGTCTTGTCTGTAGCTTGATATATCCAGCCTATTAGAGCTGTCCCCAATAATGGTAAGGAGAACTTTACTAATTGCATTAAATATTTAGAGTTTATTTTCCCAAAGAGTTTCCATTTTCTATATTTTAAAAAAAATAGTATAATGAAATCGAGTCCCTCAGTAAGTAATGATGCCAGAATGATGGCTTTAAAACTTTTAACCCAGAATAATAATAATAATACTGTGGAAGCGAAAGAAATAATGCGACGCACTATCGTTATTAGAGAGAATAACCCAGCTTTATTCTCCATACGGATTGAAGCGCGTCCAAATGTATTAATTAGCTGAAAGAATAATTGCCCAATCATACAATAAATTAGGAAGAAATCATTACTGCTGAATATACTCCTTAGAAAAAAATGCCTGAATAAATAAATAATAATGGATAATAATAGCCACATTGATAATGGAATAATTAATGTATGTCTTAACAGTTTTGCAGTATCATCATCTTCACCGTAGAATCTGTTAAATGCTTGTGGTAATGATAATGAAATTATCGCCATTACTATTCCTAGAACTGTGGAATAAAAAGTTGCGCGACCAAATTCTTCTGGAACAAGAAAACGTGTCGTAATTGGCACGCTGATAAGACCAATAAAAACATTAACTGTTGGTCCAATTGAGAATCCAATTAGTTTTTTTGTTTCATATATATTGTCTGTCTTTGTCATCTTATTTGTTAATTTCTTTTTGTAATAAAGGATGGTTATTTATGTGTCGTTTATTTTTATATTGAGTTTAGATCTTCCTCTATTTTTTTTCTTATTGCGGTATACGAATAGTTTCTTAAGGTCCATTCAAATCCTGTATCAGCATATTTTTTTATTTCTGAAGGGTTGTCTAACATAAACTTTAAGTTATCATATATCTCCCAGTATTTTGTTACCTTCCATGCGGTATTTGAGTCTTTTGGCAGGCTTGTTTCTATAGTGCAGTCACCAGATGTTAAAAGAGCACAGTGCGAAGCCATTGCTTCAATCCCTAGTACTCCGGGAACAAATGAATAAAATTCATTAAGAACTATATGCGATTCTCTTATAATATCTAAAACTTTGTTATTTAAAGTATTTTGAATTTCGTAATAATCTAAATGATATCCTTCTGTTTGAAGTTTTTTGATGGACGCTCGGACAATTTGAGTTCCTTTTATTACTGGATTGGACGGAGCGTGAATAATTTTTACTGGTAACATATTTTTAAATTTAGAATCACATCTAAGAAATTTATTATCTGGATAAACATAGAAAAAAGGTCGTACTTCTTTATTGATATATGAAATTTGATCAATCGGGGCATTATAGATTAGGTTCGCATATAATTCTGCGCTTTTTGCGGTATAATACTTAAGTCTTTCATATTGTTCTTTTAATCGATTATTTGCAGTGATATGATAAAAGCTTGCAGTGACATCAATGTTATGATTATTTGCAAATTCTAGCATTTTTTGGGGTGAACGTATGTCATTACCTATAAAACAGCATATTATTTTTTTATTATGTTTTCGTATGAATTGAAATTCATATTTACGTCCATCTAATGTATTGATGAGAAATCCGGTACTCCAGATATATATAAAACCTATACATTTATTCATGAGTTTTCCAAGTAATATTGGCCCGTAATAGTTTCGTACTAATTTTTTTAGCTTTTCATTGACTACAGGGATTGTGAAATCATACTTGTAATTATAAAATCTGTTTTTGAAGAAGCTTATGCTTATACTGCCCGCAAGCATACTTGATATGTTGTGAATGTATGCAGCTTGTTCATCTACGCCTATAACCCATTTTTCCTCTTGTGTTTTTTTTGAAAAAAAATTATTTATATAAAATGAAACATGAAGCAAAATCTTTTGTATAAAGAATAGTATTTGTGTTTTATAATAACGTATTATATTTTTAAATCTTTTCATATAAACTGTTCTCTTTTGAAAAATTTTGCTGGATTTCCTATCCAGATTTCTTGTTTGGGTATATTTTTTGTTACTACAGAGCCCATTCCTATAGTGCAGTTTCTTCCTATAGTACAACCATCTCGTATCGAGCAATGAGACCACACAATGGATTGCTTTCCCACTCTGACTGAACCTGCAATTGTAACGCCAAAAGAAATAAATACATCTTCGTCAATACAAGTACCATGTGCTATCATTGTTAATTCACCAATTCTAACACCTCGTTTTATAATAGTATTATTTAATGTACCCCTAGATATTACCGTATTACTTTGAATTACAACATCATCTTCTATAATAACATTACCAAAATGAGGGAAATCATGCCAGTTCCCATTTAAAGTTCTGTGTGAGCCCAAGCCTGAACACCCAATTATAACACCATTGTTTATTTTTATATTATTGTTAAGGGTTGCGTTTTCAATAGTGACATGTGAGCCGATTGTTGTACCATTGCCTATAATAACATTCTCTCCAATGAATGTAAAAGGGCCAATTGTTACGTTATCTTCTATTTGTGCAGATTCGGAAATTACTGCCGTTGGATGAATAGATTTCTTATTCCGTTTTAATAAGAGAGAAGCGATAATGCAAAAGCATAAATCTGGATTATTACAAAAAATATAATTTGATTGTGGAAGTGTTTGATTTAAAAAATTATTATGAATTATAAATAAACAATCTTTTGTATTTTCAGGTATTATTATGTTGTCAGATGATCTGCAAAAATATACTGAATTAGGTTTAAACGTATTAAATGAGTGAGCTTTGTATATATATACATTTGTATTGCCTTTAAAGGTGTACTTAATGTTATTTCTTTCTAATAATTCTAATGCATTGGAAATGGAGAATCTATTCATAGAAATGTTCCTCATAGTAAGTGTCTGGGTGAATAAGCAGGTATATTACCTGGTGATTATCTTCAAGATGTTCACCGAGACTTTGCTTATTCCCAAGTATCAACTTGCCATTACTATAGCATTTCCATTGTGTCCATTCTGAATCACTAATATAAAATGAATTATGGAATAAGTTGAAATTATCCGTGTTTTCATATGCTTCATACCACAAACCATATTTTGATGGCTGATTGTCTTTCCAGAAATCCAGATTGTTAAGTCCTGTCATTCCACCGTGTGAAGCAATGCCTTTAATAGAGATGTTTAGCATGGTTTCTAAAATTTTGATATCACGTAATAGGCATTCTTCTTGATTTTCATTCCAGATTGCTGATTGATCAACTATTTCTGAGTGGAGCCCTATGTTGTGCTTTTCTTTTATGAATTTCAAACAATTATAATTTTCAAAATCAAAAGGATTATATTCTTTAGCATGCATGCGAACAAAAAATGTGGCTTGAATTCCTAATTTATTGAATATTTTAGCCAACTTTCTAGCTTTTTTACATGAAAAATCAATATCAACCCGATTGACTATAATTTTTGAAGGAAGTTTGCCATCCTTTGACATAGAATAGTAATCTTCCATTGTAAGGAACTGGTATCCCAAGTCAATAGCTTTTTTGAGTTGCTTATAGAGCGATGTATATGTAAAAGGGAAATTATACATTTAGATTAATCCTTATTTAGAATTTAGATGTTCTTTTTTGAGGTGTACTTTACATAAAAACTCCATGGAATAAGTTCTAATTTAGCCATTATATAAAAAAATGGCCGTAGTCTTTCAAATGTTTTTTTGTAAGTTTTGTAATCAGTGTATCGTTTTTTAGGCATTGTCATATATTCAAAAAAAGTGTCATCATTCAGCTTTAAATTTTGTTTAAAAATTTCTACAGATTCGAGATCTGCTTCCGGTGGCTGCTCTAACAGGGCAAAACCTTCTGACCTACTCATTTGTCCTGATCTGACAAGCGCTGAATATCCTAATAATCGTGTGTCAATATCAAACCGTCTGGGGAAAAAATAAGTGTGGACAAATGATGTCATTTTATTTTCTAAATGATGTCCCCCATACCATTCCCATCCATATTCTTTTGAAAGCATCTTTTTAACTTCTTCTTTTTGATAGTTTAAATACCAAAGAGGCCTGATTTTTGTAACCTTATCAACTAACATCCATTTTAGTTGAGATGAAAATAACATTTGAGGAAGTGTCTTAATTTTTTTAGAGCCAAACTGCTTATGTACTGATTGAATATATTTTGAATCCATATAAACCCATCCCAATGGAGCTAAACCTTCAGAACGTAAAGAGTGCCCTTCAAAAATATACTTGGTATTAAACTTTACAGCCGCACTATTTAAAACTGAAGCTAAGCCAATGTCAGTAGGGCATTCAATATCAATGACTCCTGCTTTCAAAAAAGAATGCTGTATGTCATAAAACTCTTCTGGGGCAACAGCAACTTTGTACAATTCAAATCCGAGAGAGTCTAACATTTTTTTTAAATTATTTTCTGCTACTTCGGCATTGTAGGAATTATCAAAATGCACAGCTAATGCTCTGAGATCATATTTTTTGGCTAAATGCAATAAATAAGAAGAGTCACAACCACCGCTTACTCCAATAATGACATCAAAATCTTTGTCTTTATTTCTCTTTTTGATTTTTTCAATAAGTATTTCGAACTTTTTTTTACTTTCATTGTTTCCTGGAAATTCATTTTCTAATTGCTCTTGGGAGCGGCAGTAATTGCAAATTCCTTGATTGTCAAAGGTTATAGATGGAGTGTGTTCGTCATACAGACATCTGCTGCAGACAAATCTATTTTTTTGTTCTTTTTTCCGTTTTTCCCATTCAATTTGCCATTGACTTTCATCATTAAAAATATTAGTCATCATAATTATCTCCTATATATTATCCAACTTACTCATTTTTTCTAAATAATATACTCTTGAAATTTTCTTACAATATGTGCGGATCTGAATTCAAATTCTGGTATTATATTCTCCCCCAGCAGATGTTTCCGAATAAGTATGTCCGGTTCATTAAATCCAACCATAGCACGCATTGGTGATGTTCCGGAAATCCTAGGATTTATTTCAAAAATAAATACTGTATTATTATAATATCTACATTGAATATTTACAGTACCTCTGCAACCCAATTTTTTTGCAATATCAACACATTGTTTAGTAACTTCGGGGAATTTACCAATTTCACCTTGTGAAATGCCATTACTTATAGCCAAAAAATCTCCAAGGTCTTTTTTATTCGTTGTGTTAGGGATTTTTATTCTATTGGATATATTTGAAAGTATATCCTTTTTTACAGCTATTGAATTTATATACTCACCATTTAAATCAAAAAGAACACCAACTGTATATTCTTCATAACAAGAACCAACATATTCTTGAATTATATATTCATCATAAAATTTTTTGAGATATTGAGAGAAAAAAAATAATTCATTTTTATCACGAGCGATATATGTATTTATAGAGCCTCCAGCCCCGATCGATGGCTTCAAAACAGCAGGAAATTCTTTAATTTTTGAAATATCAAAAGAATTACATACTTTATAACTTTTAGGATAGTTATAACTATGCACATCTAACCACTGCATTGTCAAATTCTTATCTAAGCAAATATCAATAACATTTTGTGGATTTAAAGGGACTAAAATGTCATTTGCTTTAAAAAGCTCTCTATGTTCACTAATTATTTGTAATTCTGGTTCAGACCCAGGAAATAATATATCTATATTATTCTGTTTACATTTTTCTAAAAGCACTTCGATATAATTATTTTCTTTTGCAGATGGTAAAACATAAAATCCCGTTAAATCTGCAAATACAGAATTTACTTGCTTCAAATCTCCGCCAAAAACAGAGTATTCAAACGAAGACATTGCTAAGCATTTCAACACTTGTTCCCCTATTCCACCACCTATTCCAGTTACAAAAATATTTATTTTATTCATTGTAGTTCCTTATTGCCACGATTAATACACTGCATGACAAGTACATTATCTATATCAAAATTTTCTTTCATTATATTTCTATCTATATAACAATATAAAACCTGATAATCTTTTGAAATTGTATCGAAAATCACACAGGATACCCTATTGCCAACATCACGAGGCAGGCCACAAGAGCCAACATTTATAAATGTAGTTTTTTCTATCTTTTTTATATACGGTCGATGAGTTTGTCCCATGAAAATATAATCATAATTTAAAAATAAATAGTTTTCAAATGAATCGTTTTCATACAAATAGCCACAAAGAGGATCATGCGGTGTTCCATGCACAAAAAGAATAGATATATCGCCAATTTTATTTATTGAATATGGTAATAAACTCATAAGTAAAGATTTTCCAGAATCATTTATAGCTTCCGGTTTCAATCTATAAATCTTATTCTTTTCATCATCAATTGGCAAGAGTCCTAACATCATTGCATCATGATTACCCATTAAACAATGTATAAAATTAGGAGATTGATTGAAAATATAATTAGCTATTTTATTACCATTTAATCCATATCCATAAATATCTCCAAGATAAAATATTTTATCTACATCTTTTGATACAATAATATCAAAGCAGGTTTTAAATCCAGTCCAATTACCATGAGCATCGGAAAGAATGCCTATTTTCATTTTAAATGCTTTCCTTCTTTGAATATATAAGATATTCTATCCAATTTTTTAATTCAAGATTTAATCTTGTTTGAGGTTGCCAACCTAGGATATCTCTTGCTTTATCAATAGAAATATTTGCTCGATGGGACTCTTGACTATCAGCAAAACCTGATGCTGTAACAAGAATTTTTTTATTACATATTCGCAGTACAATATTTGATACCAAATTTGCAAGATTAAGCATTGAAATAGGATCCCCGCTAGCTATATTAAAAAGACCATTTACATCATTTAAATATATCATTTTTTCTATAGCCTTTGAAATATCAGATGTATGAATAAAATCTTGAGTTCTTGTTCCAGCGCCAAAATAGGATATTGAGGTCCCCCAAACAGAATCTTCTACAAATTTACTTAAAACATTTTTATTTTTTTGTATTTTGCAATATGGAGATGATATTCTCGCAATAACAAAATTCAACAGTTTTTTTTGTATTAATTTTTCAGATAAATATTTTGAACGAAAATATCCGCTTAAAACATTCTTGATAGGCGTAGACTCTGTATTATAAGTGAATTTATCTAATTTGTAAAGAAACGCCGTAGACAAATATATAAGCCTAACTTGAGGATAATCAATACAATAACTAATAATTTGACTATCTATCAATTGGTTTTGTTCAAAAGCTTCAACATCTAGAGTCTTAGAATCTGGAATTACAGCTGCACAATGAATAATTGCATCAATGCAAATGTTTTTGAATTTGGTAGAAAAATTTTCTTTAAAAAAGTCAAATTTAAAATGATTTTTGTTATTTTTTTCCTCTTTGCGCGAGGTTGTCATTACAAAATAATTTGTATTCTCTTTAAAATATTTTTCAACTTGACTACCGATAAGCCCAGAAGATCCTGTTATAATAATATTCTTTATTTTAATAGCCATTCTATTTTTCCAGAAAAGCTTTTCCCAAAATTTTTACAACATAATTAATATCTTCTTCAGTCATATTCTGCGAAAAGGGTAAAGCTAAACCTTGTTTATACAACTTGGTGGCGATAGGAAAATATTTATTGCAAAATGAATATTTTTCGTTATAGAATTTAAGGCTGTGGATTGCATAAGCTCCCAAATTTGTTTCAACTCCGGAATCCTTTAATTGCTTAATTATAGAATTACGATTAAATTTTTCAGAAAGAACGACCATAAATGTTTGCCATGAATGGCCATGAATGTTAGCCGGCAGCTGTAAAGGCAGGTTCTGCAATTTTTCTCTGTAAATCATTTGCAGTTTATTACGTTTTTTCAGCCATGAATCAAATTTTGTTAACTGGTTTTTGCCTAATGCTGCCTGAAAATTAGTTAGTCTGTAGTTAAAACCTGGAAGAATAAAATCAGGCTTTCCTTTAACCTGCTCGATCCCATGGTTTCTTAATGCTTTGATTTTGTTGGCTAATTCTATATCATTTACTGCAATAGCACCTCCCTCACCTGTGGTTAATGCTTTTCTCGGGTGGAAGGAGAAGCAACCTATATTACCAATTGTGCCTGCCATTTTATTTTTATATTTTGTTCCTAGAGCACAGGCGGCATCTTCTATAACAAAAAGGTTGTTCTTTTCAGCAATGTCATTAATTTTATCCATATCAGCCGGACAACCAAATTCATGGACAGGGATAATAGCTTTTATTTTTTCTTTTCTCTTCCAATTCTTGATGGCATCAGGGATTAGTTTAGTATTTATATTATATGTTGTTTCATCAACATCAATAAGCAATGGAGTAGCTCCGGTAAGTTCAACTGCATTAACCGTTGCCGGAAAAGTAAAATCTGGGACAATAACAGCATCTCCTTTTCCAATACCAAGTGCTATTAGAGCAAGATGAAGGGCTGCTGTGCATGATGATACTACTAAAACGTTTTTAGAGCCCAGATAATTATTTAATTCATTCTCAAATGAGATGCATTCATCTCCATGCACAAGAAAACCCTTCCGTAAAACATTTTCGACTGCTTTACAGTCTGAGTCATCAATTATTACAGTTGTTAGTTTTATCATATTCTTCTTAGAATCCAGTTGGAATGGGGGGCATTGAATCCATATTCTTTGAATACCATTCTGCAGTTTTCTTGATTCCGTATTCTAAATTAAATTTAGCTTCAAAATTGAGCAGCTTTCTGGCTTTGACAACATTTGGTATTCTCAGTTCTATATCTGCAGATAATGCAGGCTTAAAAATAATTTTAGAATTTGATTTTAGAATCCTGCAAACAGTCTGTGCTAGTCCATAAATAGTTACAGCCTCTTTATGGTTCCCTATGTTGAAAGATTCACCAACAGCATTCTTGCTGGTTAGAGCGCAATGGATTCCTTCGATCATATCGTCTATATAACACCATGCACGAATTTGACTTCCATCTCCAAAGATATATATGTCATTATTTTTTAGTGCTTTGCGGATAAAAATTTGCATAGCACCTTCCCCTACTTGTCCGGGGCCATATACATTAAATGGCCGTACTGTAACTGTTGGCAGATTGTATTGTTTATAATATGCATGCGTTAAATGTTCACCAGCAAGTTTGCTTACAGCATACGTCCACCTGGCTTCTCCTACAGCACCTATAACGGTTTCATTGGATTCTTCTGCATTAAATGCACTTGAGCCAAAAACTTCAGAAGTTGAGAAATCCAGGAATCTTTTTAGATTGGAATTATTTGATAGGCAATCTAGAATATTTGCCGTTCCTTCCATATTAACAAGCATTGTTCGAACTGGATTTCTTGCTGTAACATCTATTCCAGCAATAGCTGCTGCATGTATTACTATATCTGGTTTGCCTATTGATTTTCCTAGTTTCTCTTTATCCAGAATGTCGCCGTTTATGACTGATAGATTAGGATGATTCTTAAACGGCTTATTTGTTAGTGAATTACGACTTAGGTTGTCATAAACGGTTATTGTATTACGCTCAATTAAATCTCCGATAATTGTTGAGCCAATAAATCCCGCACCACCTGTAATAAAAATATTCTTTCCCTCAATTTTGTCCATTATTTTTCCTTTATTTACAGTCTTACTGTATTTTTTATTAACAATTCAGCCAAGTCTTTATTTTTAATGCTAAATTGATTCTTCATATTCGCTTTCTTGGAGAACTCCATGCCGTTTTTCATGCACGCCCATTCCAGTATGAAATCCAGGTCGCTTTTTTCCTTGAGATAGACGGAAGTATAACCCTGCTCTTTGAGTGATATTGCTAAAACTTCCATTTTATCCCGGTATGCAGCTACGTTTTGAAGTGTCCGTTTTAAGAGCCGTTGACTGCGCCGGGCAATTTCACTTATACCTTGGGGTGTCAGGGCGTACTGGATGTTGCGGCTGTTGATGCGTTTCATAACCAGGAGGCCCTTGCTTACCAGTTTTTTCAGCACTGCGTTGGTCATGCCTAAAGATAAATCGGCAGCCTGTGCCA
>PDWI01004163.1_pt1 | contig 21224 bp, 16 predicted proteins | sample 1430891 | NCBI WGS metagenome assembly PDWI01 (sample SAMN01162508, study PRJNA174530) | Oral metagenome, whole genome shotgun sequencing project. | biome: Marine environment; feature: Marine mammal; material: Swab sample of the gingival sulcus; isolation source: swab sample of gingival sulcus... | reverse complement strand
TTCGTAACTTCTATAGCCTCTGAGTTTGCTGCATCTTCATTGTACTGTGCATTAGGATTATCATTATCAACTGCAACCGCTTGATACTCTTGAGGATGAACTTTTTCTACAAAGCGATACATTTGCCCGCCCATGAGTTTTTGAACTACTAACGTTCCATCAGAAGCAGGTGTTACAGTATTATCATCGTTTAATACTCCCTTATCCATCATGGTGTCATCTAAAGTTACAGTAGTCCAAGTCGTACCACCATCGGTAGATGTTTCAAGTTCAAACTTAAACCCTTCTGAAAGTGCTGATGCCGTTTGACTATCCGTTTTAATCAACTTTATAGCCAAAGGATCTGAAGGAGCATCTGATATTCCGCCTGGAGCCGTCATTGTTGCCTTTACTGTAGATTCATACTCTCCTGTCTGTTTGGTGGTTATAGTAGCGGTGTTCTCCTTGACGGTTGTAACATTTATGGTTGGATATTCCGCTTTAATTACTAAGTTTATATGTTGCAGAGCTTTCCCATCGTACATACTATTTATCTTTTGAATAGTAGTATCTGCCAATGTCCCATATGTTTCCGGTGATCTTTGTTTCAAATAACTGCCGACCCCACCTGCATTCTGAATCTTAGGTATATCATTGTACGTAAACCCGTTAGGATCATTCATATCATACCATTTAATCATAACGGTCGTTGTTCCGTCTGCATTTTGATATAGGCAATATTGACCTTTCTGAAGATCAGCCTTAACTTCATCACGAGTTTTAGTGCCCTGTGCAACTTCATCTAACATGAGGTCAAACGGAACGTCAACGCCTTGCGAACCCGATATAACCTTGCCTTCGTCATTGATGGAACCTAAGCTGGCGGTTGCATCTGCAACAGAAATTGAAATTGCATCATAAATCGTATCTTCAATATATATATCTGTAAACGAATCCGGTTTATAGTTTCCGTTATGAGTCACAAAATATGGTTGAGTAAAACGGTGGTTTTTCCCATCGAAAATCTGGTATTTATAATCATTATTTAAATCATAGTACCAATAAACTAGACTATCCGTTGTTCCTGCTTGTTTTTTTGAAATCTTCTTTTCCGTCGTAGTAATTTCTTCTGCTACAATATAATATTTTTCATATGCTATAGTAAACTCTTTGTTGCCTATTTTACCATTTTTAACAATACGTTCACCTTTATTAAAAGTTTTTGGCTGACTTGAGATAGCATTGCTCATTTCACCTGTTAAAAATGACGCCGTCAGTTCTTTAACGGTATGATTCTTTATATAATCTCCGCTAAACTTTAAAACAAACTTTCCATCGATATACTGCCATGTGCCAAGCTGGTTATTTGATGCATCAAAAAGTACCTTTACATCAAACGTTATAGACTTACCACCGTAAGTAGCAGGAATAACAAGTTCGTCGCCTTCTTTTATTGCAGTGTCGCTCTTGTATGTCATTTTTAATTCTAACTTTACAGCGCTTGACTTTTGATCCTGGCAGACAGCATTTGCAAAAGCGTTAGGATTCGACTCCATAGCATAAGAATACTCTATTTCCGCATCCCCACAATCGCTATTGTTAGAGCAAAGATTTTTCGCCCCGCTGACATCGTCCTATCCCTCATAAAAATTCCTCCTTTGAATTTTAACAATATAAATGCAAATATATGACGATGCCTCAACAAAGTTTACTGAGTTCCAACATTAACAGTTTAGTTTGTAAATAAACTCATAATTATTTTTACACTTGTGATATAATGTAAAAAATACTAAAAATGCAGGTTATTGACGAGCAAAACAGCCGTAAATCAAGGTATACATTTATTTGCATTTTTCAATGTTTATCTTTGTATTTCTCAAGCTTTATCTTTTCATATTTCAATATCTATCTTCATGTTCTATGCAGTTTCGGTATTTTAGCCTTGAGCCTTTCGAGTATAGCCTTTAGCTTTTAACCATTTAGCTACCGTAGTATGGCTGATATCGAGCAATTCAGCCGCTTTTCTAAGACTTATTTCGTTTCTGCTCCATTTTTTAGCTATATTTTTAAATTCTCTTGGCACAGCTTTTTTTATTCTTCCAAATTTTACTCCTCGCTTCTTAGCTTCCTCTATTCCTTCCTTTTGTCTTTGATGAGTGTTTTCTCTTTCAATCTGGGCTACATAAGAAAGAATTTGTAAGACGATATCGGCTATAAATTTTCCTGTAACATCATTTATCTTCGTCCTGGTATCAAGCAGTGGAAAGTCCAACACGATAATATTGGCATTTTTCTCTTTCGTAATCAAATTCCACTCTCTTATAATTTCTTCATAGTTTCTTCCAAGTCTATCGATAGATTTTATATATAGTTCATCTCCTTCTTTCAATCTTTTAATCAATTTTCTGTATTTCTTTCGATTAAAATCTTTTCCGCTTGCTTTATCGACGTACGTTGCTCGCCTTTCAACACCTTCGCTTAAAACAGCTGTTACCTGCCTATCAATATTTTGTTCCCTCGTAGATACGCGTATATATCCATACTTCATTAAAATCCCTCCTTATTTACTTTTTTATGAAGATTTATTGTGTTATATGGATACAGTAATTAAACTTACTAACTTTATCTATAAAAAAACAATCACGAGCGAAATAAGCCACCTTCTTCTAATAGTTTAATCCACTTATTTATCTCTTTAAAACTTCTCCTCGCTAAATAGCAAAAGCGTGAGATTTTCAATGTGTTTTTGCTTGACATTTCATATATCACATTATACTATTACAGTATATATAAGTAATTTAGTTATATGGAATTTTACAGACCGTTCTAAGTTCCCCAAAGGAGTCAAACAATGCAAATCAACCGAAAGAAAAAGGTCTTGGTTATAGGCGTAATAGGCGCAGATGTTCATGCCGTCGGCATAAAGATTTTGCACTTTGCTTTTACCCAAGCCGGTTTTGATGTAGTCGATCTTGGCGTCATGGTTTCACAGGAAGAATTCATAAGTGCCGCAATAGAATCGAATGCAGATGCCATCCTTATTTCTTCACTGTATGGTCAAGGCGAACTCGATTGTCGAGGAATGCGCGAAAAATGCAAAGAGGCAGGACTTCCCGACATTCCGCTTCTCGTAGGGGGCAATATCGTAATAGGAAAGCAACAATTTGAAGATGTCGAAAAGCGTTTTTTCGAAATGGGATTTAACGCTGCATTTCCTCCCGGAACAGCTCCGGAAACTACGATTGAAAAACTGCACGAACTGTTACACATGGACGATGATGAGGCAACCGAATGACACCTATTCTATTGATAGACTTTGGTAGCACATATACGAAACTCACAGCTGTAGATATATCTGCTGAAACTATTTTAGGGACAGCATCTGCATATACTACGGTACAATCCGATATAGGCACCGGGTTTAAACAAGCCTTATCGAGTTTAGAACAGCAAATAGGACTTACCGATTTTGCTGAAACTTACGCCTGCTCATCTGCTGCGGGCGGACTTAAGATGATGACAAGCGGTCTTGTGCCGGAACTTACATCAGAGGCAGCTGAACTTGCCAGTTTAGGTGCAGGAGCAAAAGTGATGAAGGTTTTTTCTTTTGAACTGACAGCAGATGATCTTGAAGATATTAAAAATTCTAAACCGGATATTTTTTTATTAGTTGGCGGCACTGACGGTGGAAATACGGAATGTATAATACATAACGCAAAAGCCCTTGCCTCAATCAATCCCAACTTCCCAATAATAATTGCAGGTAACCGCGTGGCAGCCAAGCATTGTAAAGAATTGCTGAGTGAGGCTGAGGTTTTTATATGTGAAAATGTAATGCCTAAGTTTGGCGTTTTAAATATATCCGAAACACAAAGTACCATACGGGATATCTTTTTACGCAAAATTATATATGCAAAGGGATTAAGCGATGCATCGAGTTTACTTTCCGATATCATCATGCCTACTCCTTCTGCAGTTTTAAAAGCCATGGAGCTTTTGGCAGACGGCACCGAATCGGAATCCGGAATAGGTGAACTTATAACAGTTGATGTTGGAGGAGCAACTACAGATGTATATTCTTTAGCAGAAGGTAAACCTTCGAGAACAAATACTATTTACAAAGGACTTCCTGAACCTTACGCCAAACGTACGGTTGAGGGGGACATAGGTATGAGGTACAGCATACGAGGTATAATTGAGGCCGCCGGCATGGATAAAATATCAGACATCAGTGGTCTCTCACACGATAAAATTGTCGAGCTGGTCGATAACCTAAGCGATAACACGGATCTCGTCCCAAATGGCGATCCTGAACTTGAGTCTTTGGACTATGCCCTCGCATCAATGGCTATTGATATAGCAGTCTCAAGGCATACAGGCAAAATCGAAGAAACTTATACGCTAATGGGGCAAACTTTCGTTCAGACGGGTAAGGACTTAACGAGTGTGCGTCAGGTAATAGTGACAGGGGGCAGTTTAGTACACGCTAAACGCAATGTTGAGATAGCAAAAAACGCGCTTTATAGCATTGAAAACCCAATGGTTCTAAAACCTTTAGATGCAGATATCAAGATAGATACAAATTATATATTAGCTGCTATGGGACTACTTTCTACAAAGTATCCCGATGTGGCACTCAGAATCATGAAAAAGGAGCTCAAATAAAATGGATCTGAAAAACAAGAAAATACCTGATGATATTTTCTACAAACTACGTGAAGAAGTGCTGTTACATTGGCGCACAGGCAAAGATGTCGATTTGGAAGAAGGCATAAATTATCATAAGGCTATGCCTAAAGAAAGGAGTTTCTCCGAAAAGCTCATAGATGCCAAAAAAAATGGTAAAACTTTAATACAGCCGAGAGCCGGTGTTCCCGTTATCGACGAGCATATTAAACTGCTACAATTCTTGCAAGATAAAGGCGAAGCAGATTTACTTCCATCTACCATAGACAGCTATACGAGACAAAACAGATACGAAGAGGCGGAAAACGGAATTGCTGAATCGATTAAACTCGGTCGTGCATTGATGAACGGATTTCCCGCTGTAAATCACGGAGTTTCCGGTTGTCGTAAGGTAATCGAAAGTCTGCATACCCCCGTACAAGTAAGACACGGCACTCCTGACGCGAGACTACTTACGGAAATAACTTATGCAGGAGGCTTTACGAGCTACGAGGGCGGCGGAATATCGTACAACTTGCCGTATTGCAAAGACGTTCCTATGGAAAAGACAATAGTTGACTGGCAATACGTCGATAGACTTACCGGACTATACGAAGAAATGGGAGTATCCATAAACAGAGAACCTTATGGACCTCTTACAGGCACTTTAGTGCCCCCTTGCATATCTCATTCAGTAGCAATAATTGAAGCGCTCCTTGCCGCTGAACAAGGAGTAAAAAATATAACGGTAGGTTACGGTCAATGTGGAAATTTACTACAAGATATAGCTGCCATTAGAACGCTTGAAGAGTTAACTGATGAATACTTGCAAAAATACGGGTATGACGATGTCGTAGTAACTACCGTACTGCATCAATGGATGGGAGGATTCCCTGCCGATGAATCGAAAGCATTTGCAGTAATATCAGCGGGCAGTGTAACCGCAGCACTATCAAAAGCGACAAAGGTCATTGTCAAAACACCTCATGAAGCCATAGGAATACCTACTATGGAGGCAAATGCGCAAGGCATGAAATGTACAAAGCAAGTCGTAAACATGCTCGAAGATCAAGAGTTTAAAGATTCGCGTCTCGAAGAAGAAAAAGAAATTATACGTCAAGAAACGCGCTCAATAGTCGACAAGTGCTTTGAGCTTGGAAATGGTGATATAGCAGTAGGTGCATGTAGAGGCGTAGAGGCAGGTGCTATAGACATTCCGTTTGCACCTTGCCGTTTCAATGCAGGTCTTATGCTTCCATGCAGGGATAATGACGGCTGTATCAGAATACTAAACATGGGCAATATGCCGTTTTCACAAGAATTGAAAGACCTACATGCTGATAAAATAAATGAACGTGCAAAGCATGAAAATCGAGATGCTTCATTCCAAATGGTAATAGACGACGTCTATGCAATAGGAAAAGGAAAACTCGTAGGTAGGCCAAAAGGCAAATTATAATATATATGGAGGTTACATAATATGAAAATTGTAGATATAGTTTGTTCTCCCGGAAGAACAGGATTTTACTTTGACGATCAAAGAGCTATAAAATCGGGAGCTTCACACGACGGTTCTTTCTACATAGGGGCTCCTGTTACTGAAGGATTTTCTTCCGTAAGACAGGCGGGCGAATCCATATCAATCATGATACTTCTTGAAGACGGTCAAGTTGCAGTCGGCGATTGTGCCGCAGTGCAGTATTCCGGAGCAGGCGGAAGAGACCCTCTGTTCTTGGCAAAAGATTTTATCCCTGTGATTGATAAATACATAAAGCCACAATTCATAGGGCAGAATTTAGATAGCTTTAAATCTTTAGCATCGCAACTTGAATCGCTAATGATAAACGGGCAAAGGCTGCATACGGCAATACGATATGGAATGTCACAGGCGATTTTAGATGCTGTGGCAAAAGCTAACCATAAGCTAATGTGCGAAGTGGTCGCAGAAGAATACAACTGCGCTTTATCCGATACTCATATACCGATTTTTACACAATCCGGCGATGACCGCTATTCAAATGCGGATAAAATGATAATTAAAGGCGCACACGTTCTTCCACACGCACTCATAAATAACGTCGAAGAAAAACTTGGAGCTAATGGCGAAAAGCTCGCAGAATATATCAGCTGGCTTAAAAACCGAATTCTTGATAATAGAATTGATGATTCATATTCTCCGGTAATTCACATAGATGTTTACGGTACTATAGGAACGCTATTCGGCAAAAATAATTACGAAGACATGGCAAACTATATAGGCAAGCTAAGCGATCTTGCAAAACCTTTTAAACTGCGTATTGAGGGTCCTATGGACTGTGATTCCAATCGAGAAGAGCAGGTAGAAGCCCTTGCGGCACTGACGAAACTAATCGATGATAAAGGCATAGATGTAGAACTCGTCGCAGACGAATGGTGCAATACTCTTGAGGACATTAAAATCTTCGCAGATAACAGAGCCGGTCACATGATTCAGATTAAAACACCTGATTTGGGTGGGATTAACAATACCATAGAAGCAGTTTTATACTGTAAGGACAAAGGCATAGGTGCCTACCAAGGCGGCACTTGCAACGAAACAGATAGGAGCGCACAAGTATGCGTACACTGTGCAATGGCAACTCAGCCTGATCAAATCCTCGCCAAACCCGGTATGGGTGTCGACGAAGGATTTATGATAGTATATAATGAAATGAACCGCATAATATCGATGCTCGATTTTAAGAGGAATAATCTTTAGTATGTGAGGTGAATATGATTCACTATATTAAAAATCATAAATTATTGCTATTAGGCGAAATTTCATCTGCAACATTTCACGCAATATTTGATGCTTTATTGGCATTTGCTATGGGATATATGACCAACTCTGCAATTGACGGGAAGCTAAATGATTTACTTTACTCCGCTATTTATTGTGTGATTTGCCTTATAGCAATATATGTTCTATATCTACTCGAAATAAACTTTCGTAAAAAGTTATCAGGAAAGTGCATATGTGAAATTAAACATGATATTTATACCGTTCTTGTAGATCGTGGGATTTCTTCACTTCATGATAAAGAGGATTCATATTATTTAAATCTTCTTCAAGGAGATATTGACTTATTGGAACGCGATTATTTTGATTCGCTTTGGCGTGCCATAAATCTAACCATTCAGACCTTATTTTGTATGGTTGCTTTATTTTTTGTCAGTGCTAAGTTGTTTTTAATATTCTCGGTCCTATGTATAATTCCTCAACTAACCTCAAGGGGCTTTCAAAAGCCACTATCAAATATCAAGGATTCATTTTCTAAGCAAAATGCTCGCTCTATCCAAGTCGGTAAAGAGTTCATAGGAGGATTTGACACTCTTCTTTTCTTTTCAAACCATGAAAGATTTATTTCCCGTTTATTAAAGGAAGATAAAGAATTAGAAAAGAAACGCAAGGAAAAAGATGTTTCGCAAATTAAAGTTTCATATGGAATAACAACAATCAACATGATTGCCCAGATTCTTTGTATGGCTGCTGCTGCATATTTTGTAGCTATCGGAGAAATTAGATTTGGGGCACTTACTACTTCTACTCAATTGCTAAATTACACATTTACTCCTCTTAATACGGTAATCAATTGTGCGCTTGCTGTTTTATCTACTAATAAAATTCGTGAGAAAGTTATAGAATTAGTCCATTCGCCAGGAGCCAAAGGCAACAAAAAATTTATCCCCGGCAATATTATTTTTTCAAATGTAACATTAGGATATCACGATAAGAATGTGTTGAGTGACTTTTCTTATACTTTTACTTTGGGTCGCAAATATGCATTGATAGGAAGTTCAGGTTCAGGCAAAAGCACGCTGATGAAAGCCTTGCTCGGCAGTGCAAATGTAAGCAAAGGTAATATAACCATAGGCTCGATTGATGTGAATGAAATTTCTCCATACGAATTACACAAAAATATTCTATACGTTCCACAGATACCATATCTTTTTGAAGGAACTGTATTAGAAAATATCAGTTTTTTTGGTGATGATTCACGTTCCTTACAGAGCGCTAAAGATGCATCTTTACCTATAGAATTGTTAGAATCCCCGGCAGGAGGCGATAGGGGTAATATGCTTTCCGGTGGTGAGATGACACGTATTTCCATAGCAAGAGCCCTTTGCTCAGATGCATCAATCTTAATATTTGATGAACCTACAAGTGCATTGGATCCAACTACAGCTAAGGAAATTGAAAATTTAATATTATCAATTCCAAATAAAACGGTTATAGTCGTTACACATAACTGGAGCAAAGATTATTTAGAAAGATTTGACGATACAATAAATATCAGCAATGTTACTCTGTAACATTGCTGTATGCACTATCTAAATCTATATTTACTGCAATATGACAGTTTCACTTGCTTTTCTTAAACATTGCTCTAAGTTTGCGCCGAATAGGTGCCAAGATGGAATAGCTGCTATTCATAAACTTATTAGTAACAAGTGTAAAATCACCTATGAATTCAACGTAATCTCCGCCAAATCCCTCTTTAAAAGCGTTTAAACCTATCAGATTCTCATCGCCGTCTTTGGCGACAGCTCCAAACTGATCGAGTTTTTTTAAGCCTGATTGTTTTAGGCGATTTATCATTTCAAAATATGTACTATATGTCGTACGTGCATTCATTAGAAGATTCGAATTTCCACCGTATAGAACCCAACCTTTTCCATCAACAAAAATTACAAAATATGCATTCAAATAAGTCTTCTCCAATTCAAGCATTGAAAACTTGTCTATTTTTTCATTCAGTGCTGTAATCTTCTTTTCATTATCTATATACTTTTTATTCTGGGAATCGCCTAATTTTTTACGATTTTTAATAAGAATTTCCAAATCTTCTTTGAATCGATTTATATTCTCACTCTTAAGCACGTATCCTGAATATATCTTTACGTTTTCAGGGAACATACTTAAAAGGTTCATATAGTAATCGCGTCCATAAGAAACGAAGTTTTTTCTGTCCTCTGTCACTTTAAGCAAATCAAAGAAAATATCTATCGTATCTCCATTTAACTCATCTACTCCGCCTATGAATTTACTTCCAACTTTAACGTTACGCTTAGTGCTTTTGTTAAATTTAGAATAAAAGTCTTCTTCGAGCTGTATTTCATAAGAAAAACGAGGTTGTACGGTTTCAAAATTCTTTGTAAATCCCAAATGCTCGTATCCCATTTGATTCATACTGTCTATAAGACTTTTATAATCGACAGTCACTTCATCATTCCTTCTGATAATTATGTCAGGATCGATTTTTAAAAATATACCCTTATGCTCCTTGACAAAGTTCTTGATGTTTTCGGTAAATTCGGCTAAGACTTCGTTGTTTAAATAGTCAAGCACGTAGCCTTTTGGAGCATAGAAATGAGAATATCCTAACATCAAGTCAGTCTGAATAAGCGTAGTAACGGCAACGAGTTTATCGCCCTCAAACAAGCCCAGTCTATATACGTTCTTACCTATAGAACTTTGAAACTCGCCCCATTCATACGTATTTAAAAAATTTAAATCGCTAACCTTTGAAACAAAATCGATATAATCCGATTTTGCAATATCTCTAACCAATCTATATTTCTTTTCCATAGTAAAATTATAGCATACTTCTTAAAGTACTCTTGTAAAACATAACACTTTATACTTCGCCTACGTGCTTAATATCTGTATACTTTGCGATATCTCTATCCGTAGTCCTTATATCGCTGACATTAAAATCGCAAAGCTTACGGTGTCCTGTTATTCGAGCAAAGCTTTTAAGCTCTTCAACTGAAACCTTAAAGAAATTGGCGATTCTTTGAACTGCTTCTTCATCATCAAATCTTGAACGCAGTTCTTCGTCCTGCGTTGCAAGTCCTACAGGGCATCTTCCCGTACCACATACCTTATACTGCTGACATGCCGCTGCTACAAGCGGTGAAGTTGCAAGTGCAATCGCATCTGCACCGAGCGCTATAGCCTTTACACAATCGGAAGAAACTCTCAATCCGCCGGTAATCACAAGCTCCATATCCGAGCCTACTTTGTCGAGATATTTTCTCGCACGGCTCAATGCATATATAGTAGGTATGCTTGTAGATTCTCTCATGAAAAACGGACTTGATCCCGTAGAGCCTCCGCGTCCATCAACCGTTATAAAATCAGCTTCTGCATATATTGCAAAATCAATATCAGCTTCTATATTTCCCGCTGCCAATTTAACCCCTATAGGTCTTCCCTCAGAACGTTGACGCAAATTTTCAACTAAACCTTTAAGGTCGTCTTTATTATTTATATTTGGGAATGTTGACGGGCTGTGGATTTCTTTACCGACAGGTTTATTTCTGACTGCTGCGATTTCCTCACTTACCTTTTCGCCTGGTAGATGACCACCCATACCGGGCTTTGTCCCTTGCCCTATTTTGATTTCAATAGCATCTACCTTTCTTAAATTTTCGTCCGTCACGCTATACTCGTTTGGAACGTATTCGAATATATACTGGTATGCCTCTGATTGTTCTTCTTCGAGTATACCGCCCTCTCCGCTACACATAGCGCAATTAGCTTGTGCTGCACCTTTTGATAGGGCAATTTTAGCTTCTCTGGATAATGCCCCGAACGACATGTGCGAAACGTATAACGGATTATCTAAAATCATAGGTTGCTTTGCATTTTTACCTATGACAATCTTAGTATCGATATCTGCATCATCGGCTAAAGGCATAGGGTCAAGCTGTGCCCCCATAATCAATATATCGTCCCAGCTCGGAAGCCTCATGCTCGTTGCCATTGCAGCATATATCGTTTCTCCACTGACAGCCATTTTATGTATTTCACCGGCATATCGTAAGTCACTGTACTTAAGACTATTTGTAGAATTCTCTGAATTCGACGTCTGTTTATTACCTTTTTGATTTGCTTGTTCTGAAGACGGCTCATAGCTGTTATTGTCGTCCACACCATTGTCGCCCTCTTCTATCAGTTCAAAAGCCTCTTTCGGTTCTCCGCATATTTCACAAGATTCGAGCTCGGAAAAACTCTTTCCTTCTTTCTCCTCATCAAATATGTACCCGCATACGGTGCATCTATATTTTGCCATTATTCCTCATCCTTTCATCTTTGACAGCTCAACTGCAATTTTGGAAGCAACCTCAGCGTTGTTGTATACGAGCTTTATGTTTGCGTCAAGTGAGGTTCCGGAAGTTATCTCTTTTATCTTTGCAAGCAAAAACGGTGTGCTGTCTTTGCCCTTTATTCCAAGCTTTTCAGCTTCAACAACGGCTTCATCTATAGCTTTATTTATAACATTATGATCCATGGAAGCTTCTTCAGGTATAGGATTTGTGATCAACATTCCACCGGCTAAATTCATCTCACTCTTAGCATGAAATGCACTCGCTACATCTTTGGGATTGTCGAGTTTATAGTTGAGCATAAACCCTGAACGTCTCGTATAGAAAGCCGGTAATTCGTCCGTTCCATATCCTATTATCGTAACGCCTTTAGTTTCAAGATACTCAAGCGTAAGCCCTAAGTCCAAGATTGATTTGGCACCGGCACATACCACCATTACATTAGTCTGTGCAAGTTCTTCAAGGTCAGCAGATATATCCATCGTCTTTTCCGCACCTCTATGAACGCCTCCTATTCCTCCCGTTGCAAAGACTGATATCCCTGCCATTTCAGCTATTATCATCGTTGCTGCAACGGTAGTTGCACCGTCCATTTTATTTGCTATGATAACCGGCATATCCCTTCTGCTGACTTTAGTTATCTGCGTACCTTGTTTACCGAAATACTCTATTTCTTCCCTTGAAAGTCCGGCTTTAAGTCTGCCCCCGATTATTGCCACAGTAGCCGGTACGGCTCCATGCTTTCTAACTATATCCTCCACGTTAAGTGCGGTTTCAACATTCTGCGGATAAGGCATACCATGCGAAATTATAGTAGATTCAAGCGCTACAACGGGTCTTCCCTCTTCAAGTGCTCTTTTAACTTCATCAGATACATCTAAAAATCTGTTCATATTATTCTCCATATTGCTTTAACAAAATACGATATCAACGTAACACTTTACATTTTAACATATGAATATCATAAATTTTCATCTTCCTTAAATATTTTGCTTGCACACATCGCCGGATTTATTGTTTTTTCAGACGCCATGGCGACTTTAGACGCCGCCATTCCAGCCCTTGCGGAATCTTCCAGGCAAAGTGAATTCATTCTACTCCATACCAGCGCTGCAGTAAACGCGTCACCACAACCGGTAGCATTTCTCAACTCTCCTTGAACATCATTAGCTCTAAAGGCCCTGTCATTATCCGCAGCGTAAACACCTCGTTCTCCAAGAGTAATAAATACGTGTTTTACACCACTTTTGAGCATATAAGCTGCAGCTTGTTTCAATTCTTCTTCGCTTTTAATCTCGATTCCCGAAATCACTTCGGCTTCAAGGCGATTTGGTTTTAGCGTGTCTATACCATAGAGCAAGTCTTTAATTTTCGCAGCTTTAACCGTAGATACAGGGTCAATAAATACTGGAACATTATTAGCAGTTGCAACATCAACCAGATACTCTATCGACTCTTTGGGTATATTAGTATCCACTACAAGAGCTTTTGAATTCAATATGACTTCTTTTTTATCTGCTAAAAACGCCGGCGTGATATTATCGTATATTGCCATATCGTTTATAGCTACGTGCATATCACCGCTATCATCTACTACAAACATGTAAGTAGATGTCCGTTCTCCTTCTACAATCTTTGAATTAGATACGTCTATCCCTATTTTATTACAATCGTCGATAATGTTATTTGCGTGGATATCATTTCCAAAAACCGTAATCAGTTTTACATTCAATCCGAGTAGACACATATTATGTGCTACATTTCGCCCGACACCTCCATAACTCATCACGACTTTACCAACGTTTGAATCCTGCAAAACCATACGTTCAACCGATATACCACCGACATCGACGTTTACCGCTCCGACGACCGTTATGTACTTTTCTTCTGCTTCTTTTTTATTCATATACAATCAAATATGAGTTGAATATATTATCTATATCCCCATTTCCTCTTTAACTTCTCTGAAACATTTGACTGCAAGGTCGAGATCTTCTTTGGTATGTCCGGCTGAAATTTGAGTCCTGATACGGGCCTTGCCATTTGGCACTACAGGATATGTAAAGCTTATTACATATATGCCTTTGTCTAACATACGTTTTGCAAACTCCGCAGCTTTTACAGCGTCGTAAATCATAACCGCTACTATCGGGTGTTCGCCCTCTAAGATATCAAATCCTATATCCTGCATTTTTTCTCTAAAATATCTCGTATTCTCATGAACTTTATCACGAAGCTCAGTAGATTCGGAAAGCATGTCAAACGTCTTAACTGCTGCACCGCAAATCGCAGGTGCAACCGTATTTGAAAACAAATATGGCCTGCTGCGTTGTCTCAGCAGATCGACGATTTCCTGCCTTGCCGCAGTATATCCACCTGATGCTCCACCAAGAGCTTTTCCTAACGTCCCCGTTATTATATCAACTCTGTCCTGCACCCCGCAAAATTCCGGCGTTCCTCTGCCTTTATCTCCCATAAAGCCAACTGCATGACTATCGTCTACCATTACTAAAGCATCGAATTCATCTGCCAAATCGCAAATTCCTTTTAAATTGGCGATATATCCGTCCATAGAAAACACTCCGTCAGTTGCTATTATGATCTTCTCACAACCGCTTTTCCTTGCATCTTCAAGTTTCACCTTGAGATCTTGCATATCATTATTTTTATATCGATATCTCTTAGCTTTACATAATCTTACTCCATCTATGATCGATGCATGATTAAGCTCATCGGATATAACAGCGTCTTTTTCCGACAAAAGTGTCTCGAACAGTCCACCGTTAGCATCGAAGCAAGACGAATACAATATCGCATCATCCATTCCAACAAAGGAAGCTATTTTTTTCTCCAAAGTTTTATGAATTTCCTGAGTGCCACATATAAATCGAACAGACGATAATCCAAAGCCCCAATCATCCATAGCTTTCTTTGCAGCTTCTATCAATTCAGCGTTTGCGGAAAGACCAAGATAATTGTTTGCGCATAAGTTGACTACACCTTTAGCTTTGGTCGTGTCTATTACAGACTTCTGCGGAGTCGTTATGATTCTTTCTTCCTTAAATGTTCCGGCTTCACGAATTGAATCTACCGCAACTTTGTATTCCTTCAATGCTGTTTTCATTTATTTCATCTCCTATCAAACTTTAAAATAAAGCGTCACTAAACACATATACCTATACCCAGCTCAATATTACCTTTCCGGATTTACCGGAATTCATTGCCTCAAAACCTTTTTCAAAATCAGTATAATGAAATCTGTGAGTAATTACCGGGGTTAAGTCGAGTCCTCCCTGAACCATATATGACATCTGATGCCAATTATCCATTCTTCTACCGTATATGCCTTGCATTGACAAACCTTTGCATATAATTTCATTCATATCCATGTCAACAGGCACATTTGATATTCCAAGAAGACTTATCTTGCCACCATTTCTCATCAAGCTTATCATCTGTTTAAGAGCTTCCCCTGCCCCTGACATTTCAAGACCTACATCAAATCCTTCTACTATGCCGAGTGATTTCAGTTCATCTCTTAATTCCGTTTTAGTTATATTAACCGCTTTATCTACTTTCATCTTACGAGCAAGCTCCAACCTATACTCATTCGTATCTGTTATTACAACTCTTCTCGCACCTGCATGGCGAGCAATCCCTGCTGCAATAATTCCTATTGGACCGGCTCCGGATATCAATACGTCTTCTCCGATTAAATTCCACATCAATGCCGTATGCGTAGCATTTCCAAAGGCATCAAAAAAAGATACGACGTCCTCATCTATGCTTTCAGGTATTTTAATAACATTGGAGGCGGGAATACATAAATATTCCGCAAACGCTCCATTCCTGTCAACACCGACGCCTATCGTATCTTTACACCACTGTATTTCTCCGTTATGACAATTTCTGCAATGTCCACACGTTATATGACCTTCGCCACTAACGCGTTCACCTATTTCCAAGCCCGTAACTCCCGCTCCGAGTTCGACAATCTCACCCACATACTCGTGACCTATAGTCATAGGTGGCTTTATGTGAAGTCTTGCCCAAGGATCCCAGTTGAAGATATGAACATCAGTACCGCATATAGCAGTTTTATGTATCTTGATAAGAACCTCTCCCGCACGGACAGTCGGCACCGGAACTTTTCTGAGTTCAAGGCCGGGTCCCTCAATATGTTTAACCAATGCATCCATCATTTTAGTCATATAGGTCTCCTTCAATATAAATCAATACAGTTCTTTATTATTCAGTTTATTATTTAGTTTATTATTCAGTCTAATTTTTATCTCAGTAGATTAGCTTGTATAGTTATCGAAATATCCTTGTACAAGAACTATAGGAGTTCCCTTATCGCCTGAACCCGTTGTCAAGTCGCATAAAGACCCTATTAAATCCGTCAACTGTCTCGGCGTAGTACCTTGAGACGCCATATCCCCTACGAGGTTATTTTTCTTATTCTTTATCGTTTCCGAGATAGCATCTTTCAGTTCCTCGCCCGATAAATTCTTAAAATCGTTGTCGGCTAAATATTTTATCTTAAGTTCATTAGGTGTTCCCTTAAGTCCTGACGTGAACGCAGGCGAAACTACCGGATCTGCAAGCTCCCAAATTTTGCCTTGTGGATCTTTGAATGCACCGTCACCGTAAATCATTACTTCGACATTCTTACCCGTAGCGTCTTTCATACGCCTTGCTATTTCATCTACCAAAACTTGTCCATTGCGAGGGAAAAGCTTAATCGTATCTTCAGACGCCTTGTTCGATCCTAAGACACCAAAGCTTTCGTTGTAACCACTTGCGTCTATCGGCGAAGTCATAAGGTCATCAAGACCTAAAACTATATCTGCACCTGCCGCCTTAAGGAGTCTCTTAGTTCTCTTCCTGGTATGGATATCGCAAGCCAATACGTTTTTGGTATATTCCAATATCGCTTTAGGATTGTTTGCAAATATAACCTCTACATCTGCACCTGCTTCTTTTATGATTTCGGCATAATAAGCAACATAATCCACACCTGTAAATGGGTGTAAGTTCTCACCGAACAACTCGCGATATTTTTCAAGGCTCAACACGTCTACATATGGGTCGATTCCGGCTTCATCGAGTTTATCTATACTAACGAGTTCATTGCCAACTTCATCTGACGGATAGCTTAGCATTAAAACAACTTTTTCAGCTCCTTTTGCAATTCCTCTCAAACAAATGGCAAATCTGTTCCTTGACAATATCGGAAATATAACTCCTACAGTCTTACCACCGAGTTTAGCTCTTACGTCGCTAGCCAAAGCATCTACAGATACGTAATTACCCTGCGCCCTTGCAACAATCGACTCCGTCACCGCAACTACGTCCTTATCGTTAATTTCAAAGTTGCTTTCTTTTGCAGCATCGAGAACGCTATCGGTTACTATACCGGCAAGGTCATCGCCTTCTCTGATGATTGGCCCCCTGATACCTCTTGAAACGGTTCCTATCTTCCTATTACTGTTTGACATGTTATCCTCCACTCACTTAACACACTAAATCAAAGGTATATAAAATACACTCTAAAAATATACCCTATCATATTACTTTAAAACTTCATTTTAAGTTTTCACACATAAATACGTTAACACAGTATCACTTTATGTTCAATGTCAAATTATATCTTTAAGACTAATAAAATTATATCTTTAGGACTAAACGACTTCAACTAAACCGTCTTTTTTGACATTTATTTGCATTCCGCTTTCAACGTAATCCAAAAACTCATCGCCCAGAGAATCGATAACCGGCATTGAAACATCATCAATCCATACATCGGCTAAAATCGTTCCCGCAGCTGCGAGCGAGTCTATAGGTTTTGAAAACAACATACATGCAGGTTGTCTGTTCATTGAACATGCGCAATATATTACGAGCCCACCTGTGGTTGAGCCTATAGTCTGTGGAAGACATAGAGCTTTGCCCGCCATCTGCTTACCATATATGTCAGGATTGTTTTGATCTGCACAAGTAGCTTTCTTATCGCCGAACTGAAGTGCCTTTTGAAACGATGCCAATGTGTTTAAGCCATTTTTGCTGACCAATGCTTCAGCGGAAACTTCCCCTTCCGCTACAACTCTTCCTTTAAAAGTCTTCATATTAAATTTCACCTCCCGTTATCAAGGTCAAAATTTCATCATCCTTGTAATATCTTGCAGATGTATACGTCCTTAGCTTGTTGCTTGAAGTTATTACAGGCATTTTTGCACTTAGCGGATTGTTCATGTACATGAGCGGACATATGTACGATGTTATAACACCAAACGATTTTAGTTTCTTTGACTCCTCGAGTTTATTAAACGCTTTAAGTACGTCAGGTGCCGCCGTAAATACGGTCGGTATTGACACTTGTCTTTCGCCGTACTTTTTAAGTGAATTCTCTATTTTAAGCGTCCAATCAATTAGTTGATTGAGACTCATATGAGGACATCCCATGAAACATAGTTTAGGCTTTGCATTTTTCTTTTTCCAAATTACGGGATACTCTCTATAAACTCGTTCAAGTTCCTCATCATCTATTACATATCGCCCGGCACCATCTTTTATCAACGACTTTCCAAGTTTTTTAGCTTCCGGTGTCAAACCATCTATGTGATAAAGTCCAACAGCACCATTTGAAGCTGTAGCGGCTCCGAAATCCTTTAAATACGAGCTTGCGTCTTCCGACACTTCAGTACCTATCCAATCAGACAATCCTATTACATACGGCACGTCTTCCATGACTTTCATTCCGATTGCAGATCCGAGTAGTTGTGCCTCCGGCTTAGAAGTCGTCTTAACCTCAACTACCCAATCGGCCTTTCTTCCTTCGTCCGTCAGCAGTCCGAAATTCGGAACAAATCCAACGACCGAGCCCATGATATCTATTATTCCTGAATTTCTGTTGCATCTTGCGCCGAGTACGGAATTGGCATATACAACTGCTGACGATTCAGACCAGCTCAAAACATCGCCTTCATTTGGGCGATTCCCTACTTCAGGCATATAGGCAGTACACGTATACGCATCATCGCCTTTGATTCCGAGTTTTTCAAGTTGCTTTTCATATGCCGCCTGTCTGCTGTACATCATCTTCTTAAACACTATATTCTGCAGGAATCCGCTCGGCACGTTATCGTCAAGCGGTCTTGGGTCTACCGTAAATTTCTGTTTCGATACGGTTCCTGCATCTATGAGTTTATCCATTAGCTCATAAACAGCTCCCATAGCTTTAAGACCGAATGAAGTAACGAGATGATTGTATTCACTCGTTACCGGCACCATTTTGTCAGCTCCAAAGAGTTCACCGTAGCGAATGAGGGTCTCCATTACTTTTGCTTGAGTTTCACCATTTTTACCTTTTAAAATAGATTCTTGTTCGTCAGTTAATTTCATATTGTACTTAAACATAGTCTCACCTCCTTTATTTCATTCTACCTATACTCCACTCTAATATCAAGCAAATACCCTAAAGAGCGTTTAATCTTCAGGGTATAATTTTAATCAAATATCAAATTCGATTCATTTCGATTTATATGGTCTATTTCCAACTGAATGTTATCAATCCATATATATACAGCATCAATATTATAGCTGGAACTATATATGCGAACAGCGGTTTCATCCAAGCCTGTACCTTTAGACCTTTGCCTGCATTAGCCTCTTTGATAAAGTTATCCCAGCCCCAACCGAATCTCTTGTTGCAGCAGAATATTGCTATAATCAGCGAACCTAAAGGTAACGAATTCGTACTTACTATGAAATCCCAGAAATCAAGCCATGAACTTCCCGGTGCAAAAGGTTGGAAGCCTGACCAAACACTAAAGCCGAGTGCAGTAGTAAGCGATAGTATAAACATCACTACACCACACACGACAGCACCTTTTCTTCTGTTCCAACCGGTCAATTCTCTTACACACGCGAGTATGTTTTCAAATACTGCAAGTTCTGTTGAAAATGCCGCAAATACCATGAATAAGAAGAACAGCGTTCCCCACCATCTTCCTCCCGGCATATTGTTAAATACCGTAACCATAGTATCGAACAACAAGCTAGGTCCTGCGTTAACTTCAACATCATAAGTAAAACATGCAGGAAAAATTATTAAACCGGCTGTAATCGCTACGAACGTATCGAGAACTATGACGTTTAAGGACTCCCCGAGAAGAGTTCTTTCTTTATTGATATAACTTCCAAATATTGCCATGGAACCTATTCCCAAGCTAAGCGTAAAGAACGCCTGATTCATTGCTCCTACTATTACATTACCCGTTATCTTTGAAAAATCAGGCACCAAGTAGAACTGCAATCCTGCACTTGCACCTTCTAACGTTACACTATTTACCGCGAGAAGAATCATTAACAAGAGAAGCAACGTCATGATGTACTTCGTTATGCGCTCCAAGCCACCTTGTAGATTAAAAGATAAGATAACAAAGCCGATAACTACGGCAATCCCCATATACTCTACGTTAAGAGAAGGGTCTGTTATCATTTTTACAAAACCTATATCTTCATTATTGCCGAGTAAAAAACTTACGAAATAATATATCATCCAACCCGTAACAACCGTATAAAATGACATAAGTGCCACATTACCGAATAATGCCGCGTAACCGTGAAAATGCCACTTCTGACCTTGCTTTTCCAATTTTTGATACATGCCTACCGGACTGCTTTGCGAGGCTCTGCCTAAAGCAAATTCCATAACCATAACCGGCAATCCCAACAATACAAGGCAGATTACGTATATAAGCACAAAACCTCCACCTCCATACGTGCCTGCCATCCATGGGAATTTCCATACGTTTCCGCACCCTATCGCACATCCGGCTGAAAGCAGTATGAAACCAAGCCTTGAGCCCAGTTTTTCTCTTTTCATGAATTACACCTCCCTTTTAAACTCTATCGACTTCAATGTAGCGCCTTCTCCAACTTACATAACAGCACTTAGTCTTAATTGAAAGTTAAATACAAGCTTTAATACAAACTTATAGACTAATCATGCATCTTATTTAAGTGTATTGAAGTAAGCGCTTATTGTAATTTGAATTATTAGAATTATACCAAAATCATATATTTGCGTCAATCAGTAACGTAGTGATAATCACCGTAAATTCAACTCACTTTATTCCTTGCAAATCATTCAAATGCGTGTATAATATTTCGTGTATAATATTGAAGTTGAAGTAAGAATCTTCAAATTGAAACATGTGCAATTTATGCGGTCTTGGCGGAATTGGCAGACGCGCACGGTTCAGGTCCGTGTGAGGCAACTCATGGGGGTTCAAATCCCTTAGACCGCACCACTTAAATCCCCGAATAGTCATTTCGGGGATTTATTGTATAGAAGAAAACCCCGTGTTGCACACGGGGTTCGGTGAACGCTATGCGTTTGACCAGAAAATTCTCCTAATATAATATATATGTGTAGTCTGCCA
>PDWI01012479.1_pt1 | contig 21237 bp, 16 predicted proteins | sample 1430891 | NCBI WGS metagenome assembly PDWI01 (sample SAMN01162508, study PRJNA174530) | Oral metagenome, whole genome shotgun sequencing project. | biome: Marine environment; feature: Marine mammal; material: Swab sample of the gingival sulcus; isolation source: swab sample of gingival sulcus... | reverse complement strand
GACTTGAAACCGCCTGCGGCGGGATTGACAGGTGATTTCGCCTCCGGCGGCTTAAGGGCTATAACCCTTAAGAATCCCACCCTTGCCTGCGGCAAAAACTACTTGCGCCGATAGGCGCAGATGGGGATTCCAAAGGGTTATAGCCCTTTGGCGGGTGCAGGGCAGAGCCCTGCTTGTTCGTTCTTCATCCGCCCGAATGGGCGGTCTTGACCTGTAGCATCTTGCGCGCATCATGCCACAGCGGCAAACCGCACAACAAACAACCATTTGGTGTATTTAATTTGACACAAATTAGACATACGGTTACAGACTCAACAATACGTTTTTGCTATTATTCGAGATTATGGGATTTCATGACGACCTTATACATGGCCTGAACGACCTTATTGGAAAGGGGAAGCGATATAAGAATGTCGCTCGCCTTGCCGATGCCTGTGACATTGCGCCTATTCAGGTAAGCCGCATACTCAAAAGGGAGCGCCAGCAATACATCAAGTCATTGGCAAAACTCATTGATGGGGTCGGCGCACGCTTGGCGTTTGACAGTGAGAAAGAGGTGGAGACCGTCAAAGAGGTGTGCTTTGCCGATGTTGAAAGAGTCAACACGCCATCAACGGCAAAGATGGCTGACGCGCACTATATTGCTGTTCCCGTCACCGATGAGCTGACGGCGGCCAGGACGGACACGCTGGCCCAGGACACGATTCGCAGCTGGCTAATGATCTGGAAACACCATGAGTCCATCCGGTTTACCCGCAATCTGGTAGCCATAGAGGTCGCCCCTAATGACCAATCGATGTCACCGACATTTTGTCCGGGCGACCTGGTGCTTATAGACAGGTCAAATCGAAATCCGGAGCAGCCCGGCAAATCATGGCTAACCTGCGAGCCAGACGGCACGAGTGCTATCAAAAGAGTCAGCACCAAGCCCCGTGACGGGGACTTGGAGCTTATTTTCTATTCAGACAATATACAGGAATTTCCACCGACAAGCTATCGTCTCAAGCGCGATTTTGGCGGCGACATAGCCCGGGCCATTGCAGGTCGAGTCGTCTGGGCATGGTCCGATATGAGGAACAAATAATGACACCTAACAACTCATGAGGCTTCTGGAAGCTCCAATTATACACATTTTGAACCTAAATTCAATATTCTATATTTTGCCATAACCTAAAACAGATATTTTCCCTACACGATTTCACTGATCCTCCCTGTGAGCGTATTAATTTAACAACGATGACTCCCCCTCCTTTTTCAGCTATCCAAGTTCAGCGGCAACGTCTTCGAGTTTTTTTGCCAGCACCTTGAGCAACAAGGCTATCCCCGGACGATGCTCCTCGTTCAGTTCCACCAGCTCTTTAAGGGCCGCTGCAATCGCATATAATTCAATCTGATTATTCATGACATCCTCCACAATTACAGGTTAATCAATGGCATTTTGCTATTTAGCCATCTATACAACCCACTAATAGCGTGTGACACCAACCCAATAACCGTATGGCTAATTTTATATTGACAAAACTTTAACCATTCGGCTATTTATTCTGGCCATACACAAAAGCCCATATAAAAATAAACCGCATTAGCGGGTAGACTGGTTAATAAAAAAAACACAATGCCGACGCCTTATTGCAACAATTCCAATGGGCGCAAACAGTAAGGGCTATGGAAGAGGCTGTAACAATGCCGGAGATAGGTATAACTGCGGAGAGAAGAGAGGAAAATCATGTCAAATTCAACAGAGGACATCCCCCACGATAGCAGAAGCCGGGACTATTTCAAAGACACTGCATACGACATTAAGCATGCAGAGGCGTTGAACGACACACTTAATATAATCCACGATCTCGTGGAGGCACAAGGGGATGGTTTTTTATACGAGCAGAAGGATATCCAAAGAAAACAGATTGACCGCATTATGGGGCTGGCGACTCAAATAATTGCCAAATGCCAAGAATATAAGGACATCCATGATCATGGAATATAAATCAGCTACAATCATTTCGATAGCTCACGCCACGCCATGCGCCCCATCGTTACCCTGGCGATTCGCGACAATGTCATGGGTAGAGGGTATGGTTACGATAAAGACTAGCGATGGGTAAAATGGGGTAAGAGGGATTCGGCACAACGCAGTCAGTGTCAATTTCCCGGTAGGTTGCATGCACAGTTCACTTTCAAATTGACCCGCCCTATAATGTCGCCTACTCTTTTTTACTGTTCAATTCTTAAATCTCTGTCCATTTCATTCAGGAATATGATGAAAAAGATATCTATAGTCGTTCCGAGTTATAACCACGCTCAATATATCGAAGCCTGCCTGGATTCCATCTATTTTCAGGACTATCCGAATCTTGAAATAATCATCGTGGATGACAATTCCACGGATAATTCAGCCGCCGTCATTTCAGGGTGGATTGATCGTCTGCAATCGGAAGAGACCTCTTTTGCGGCCAACTACAACGAGACAGCTGACGAAGTGGAACGCATGGTCCACAAACGGTACAATCGGGCAGGAAGAGAAATCATATTTGAAAGAAATCCAACCAATATTGGCTCTACCGCAACCTACAACAAGGGGTTTAAGCAGGTAACGGGCGACTATTGTTCATTCATCGTTTCCGACGACATGGCCCACCCCCAGATGCTCTCGACCCTTGCGGCCCCCCTCGACAAAAACGAGGCGGATTTCACGTATTGCGACATGTTTGTTGTGGATGACCGACAACGGATTCTTCGGGAATTCAAACTGCCGGACTATGATTTTGAGCAATCCTTTTGCCATTGGTATCTCTGCGGGGTCGCCACATTGTACAAACGCTCCCTGCACGATCAATTCGGCTACTACGATGAGAATTCCGCCGCTGACGACCACGAATGTTATCTCCGGTTTGCCATGGGTGAAGCACGATTTCTGCATATTCCCAAGACAATGTACAGCGTGCGAAGCCACGACCAACGGCAAGTGGGGCTACACGCTTCAGACCGGTTCAATGCACTGCTGGAAGCGTCCAAACGCCTGACCATAAAAGCCCGAAACTATCATTCCAAGAAGGAGTGAACAGCTAAAACCGCCTAAAGGTGGGGCTCCTCCCCATCAGAGGCAAGAAACACGAACGCCGCACAACGCCAATCCCCTCTTGCCACCTATCAATACGCAATAATTACAAATTGTTGGACATTCGACACCAATTAATGCTAGTGTATAACGCAAAAAGGAGTGTATTTATGTCTACCGTAAAAATTTTTGGAAAAGAGAACTGACCGCACACCAAGCGGGCACTGGATGTGTACCCCAAGGCTGAATTTATTGATGTTTTGAAGAAACCGGAAGCCATGAAAGAGATGTTGGAACATTCCAACGGACGGCGGCAGGTTCCTGTCATTTTGGAAGACGGCGTTGTCACCGTCGGCTACAACGGCGGTTCATGAGGCGTCTGATCCCGGCAGGTCTGTCGGACAAAAAAACAAACGGCTATGCCACAGGCCACAACGCTCAACTATCAAACAGCTAAAACCCGTCTGCTTTTTGAGCGAAGCGAGCGATAAAAAGTTCCATCTACTGCGTTGCCGGACCTGTCTACCACGGGGCGTCGGCTTGCAATAGCGGCACATCTGCTGCGTTGCTGGACCTGTTTTAATCCTCACCGTAGCGTTGCTACGCCTGCGGTTAAAACAGGGCCAGCGCCTTGCAGCTGCACCACTCTTGCAAGCCTCACGGTGTCGGGGGCGAGAAGGACGCATGGGACTTTACGTGATCGGGAAAAAGGACGCATAGAAGTTTACGTTATCGGGGAAGGGGAGACTCTTGGGATTTTACGTGGTCGGGGAGAAGAAGAACGCATGGGATTTTACGTGGTCGGGGAGAAGAAGAACGCATGGAATTTTACGGGGTCGGGGAGAAGAACCGTATCAGCCTTACGGGGGCAGGGAGAAGAAAGGGGGCAGGGACGTTACGTTATCGGGGAGAAGAGGGGCACATGGAGCTTTACGCTGTCGGAGAGAAGACGGATGTATCCTTACATGGTCGGAGAAAAAAAATGGGATTCATGGAGCCTTACGGGATTGGGGAGTAAAAAAACGGTATAGTTTGGCGTGGCTTTGCCGAAGTGAGTGCTCCCCAAAAGAATAATTTATCCCAGGGCGGCGAACAACGCAGCAGGTCACAACAATCTTCCCATGCTGGCGAGAAGTCGTCAGCTGTAAGGCGGGAAAGAAAGATCAGGACCGTAGCGTATCAAGTGCCTTATTCTTTAATCGCTTCAAGAGACCACAACGCCTGCATACCCTACAACCTTATCAAAATCACCGGAGACTTCACCGGACGTGGCGTAGGCAATCAGTTCTCCCTTGGTGGCGCCGAGTTGACGGGCGGCAAAAAGGCTGGTTGTCATAGGCAATACGCCGCACATGGAAATTTCGTGCTGGCGCACGGCAGAAAAGAGCGCACGAGGCTCAAGGGAGAGGGCTGCATCAAGGGCGATTTTATCTTTCCTTCTGGCATCGTCATCCGAAATATAGTGGCTCATATCGGAACTGACAACAATGGAAACTGGTCGTTGAAACGCTTTTAGGACGACACCGATGGCCGTTCCCACTGCGGCGAGATGCTCAAAAGAGTGGGCTGAAATCGCGATAGGGACAATGGCGGTGTCAGGATTAAGGCGGTACAGAAACGGCAGGAGAACTTCGAGTGAATGTTCACCGATATGCGCTGTGGTATTTGCCGTCACCAGCGGCTCGGCATCCAGCAGAGTTGCGGCAAGTTCTTCATCGACAGGAATACGCGCACCAGGGATATCCCACGCACCTTCAGGCCAAAGAGAAAAGGCATCCCCCCGACCGGTATGGTTCGGTCCGAGTAAAAGGAGCGTGGATTCCAGATTCGCCGCAGACAGAGTTTTGCCGCACACCGCACCGGAAAAGACATACCCGGCATGGGGGACCATGGCGACCACGGTCCGTTCTGGTCTCTTTTCTTCTGTCAACCCAAGAAAGCCATCCACCATCGCATTGAGCTTGTCGATATTGGCATCGTAAAATCGTCCAGCCACAACAGGCTGTCTATTCATGTTCATTCCCCCTGATATCAAGTCTGATTGACAATGACTATGCCCTGATGCACCCGGTCTCGCAACCATTCAAATAGAGCCGTGGCAACGTATTCATATTTTTTAGGCTCTTCCGTTTCAAACGTCCTTTTCTCCATGAGAGCGCGTGTGGCAAGGTTACCAAAGCAAAAGATTGTTCACGCGTTTGATCTGCCAAGAAGCGCGGAAGGGCCAAGCCGCGCGAGCTCCGCAGAGCCGTCCGCTTCGCTCCCGGCTGACGCGCGGCAAAGGATGCGCCTGTCGGCGCGAGATCAATTATTGAAAAGTACGCTCGAACCGGATAATCCATTTTTTAGGCTCTCCCGTTCATGCGTCCTTCTTCTCCCCGACCACGTAACATCCCAAGCATCCTCCTATCCCGCCACCGTAAAATTCCATGCGTTCTTCTCGCACCCGACAACGTGAGGCTTGCAAGAGTGGTGCAGATGCAAGGCACCGGCCCTGTTTTAACCGCAGGCGTAGCAACGCTACGTTGAGGATTAAAACAGGTCCGGCAACGCAGTCAGATGTGCCGCTATTGCAAGCCGGATGATCTGTTTTTAAGCAGATCGCCGTGTTTTCTGAATGGAAAAGCAAAACCAAACACTGTTCCGAATGTGCCCAAAAACTCCTTTAGCAAGGTTATTGTGGCGGTGCTGCGAACTGTTGCACCTTTTGCTCAAGATCAAATGTTTCCAATGCGGACTTGGCGAGCTGTGCCTGAATCGATTTCGGTTTTTTCTCAATAATATCAGCGAGAAGTTGTTTCCATTCTGTCACAGCACCCGCTTTGCGATAAATACCGGCCAATTTGAAGCGAGTGGATGCCCACTCTGGATTATCCACATCAATATATTGGTCATACTGCTTTGCCCATTTGAGTGCTTCATCGTACCGGCCCGAACGTTCAGTAGCATAAATCGACATGAGAACCACATCCTTGATTTTCTCAGGATCCCCTTTGGTTTGAAGCAGTAATGCCAACGCTTCCTGGGCATAGACAAACACTTTGCGCAAATCCTGTCGCTCCATTGCACCTTTTGCCATGTAGTACATGGCATACGCCCGAAAGGCAGGATCAACTTTCGCATCCTTGGCAAGCTCGGCCCACATGACCAAGGCCTTGTTTGCCTCACCCAAATTCTGCAAGGACATGGCTCTGGCATAATCCAATTGTCGCAATTGTTCGGGCTTGAGTTGCCAGTTCGTCTTTGCCATGTTTACTAAATCGGCAATATCCTGCCATGCCAGGTCATCCAGATACATATTGACGGCCAAACCAAGTGCCTCATCGGAAATTTCCGGAACCTGTTTCTTTTGCAGATAGGGCTCAATAAGTGCCAACGCCTTAGCAGGCTGTCCTACTTTCCAATAGCTTAGGGCAACATTCAATTTGATTCGGTCATCGATCTTGGCGTCGTTGCTTCCGATAAAATCATAGGTTTCCCAATAGCGCACGATTCGACCATACCGCTGTTCTTCAACCATTTCAGGAACGGCAAGGGCAAACACAGAATCGCCCAGTTGCTGGGCACGGGCGATCAGTTGGTGCTCTGGATATTTTTCAATAAAGTCCTGAGCAGACGCCAATGCATCGGGATATTTTTTGTGGAAGGCGTACCACATGGCCAGTTTAAGCTGGGCAATGGGAGCCAAAGGGCTGTCTGGATAATTTTCAATTATTTCCTTATAAATATTTTCGGGCCGCTTGTTGTAAGGACGATCAAAGACCGTCGCCATCCCGGCCATGTCCGGCTCATCGTAAATCCCCTCCTCTGCCAAGCGCATTTTTGCCACAAGACCGCCTTCCTTATCGGGATAATCGCGCACGGCCTTTTGATAAATTTGCTTGGCGGCATTTCTCTCGCCTTCACGGATATAGATATCACCAATACGGGCCAGGACAATATCCGAACCATCCGCTTCAGGATTGAGGTTATAGAAGGTGAAGTAATGATCCCTGGCCGCCGCCCACTTGCGTAGCTTCATCTCGACTTCACCAGCCAGGCGAAGAAACTCGAAATTCTCCATATAATAATCAGGCCAACGCTTATCGATATAGTCCACTATTTGAAACGCCTGATCAATGAAGCCGGTCCGATTCAATGCGTCTGCCAAATAAAAGGCAGCCTGCTTGACCAACTCATGCTCTGGATACATCTGAATGAGATATTGGAACTGATCCGCAGCCTTCTTGTAATCGCCCTTGCGATAATAGTATTCACCCCAATAGTAACTGATGGAAGGGATATTATCGTCATCAGGATATTTTTCCTGAAGGAGCTTGAAATAGGCCTTGGCTTCAGGGAAGTTACCCACTTTCAAATTGATAAGTCCCAGATTAAGCAAAGCGCGGGGAACACGATTGGAACGCAGATTCGAGTTCATGGCCTCAATGTAGGCTTGTGCAATCTCCTCAAAGTTCTCGGCAATCTCGTCCTTGAACTTTTCTTTTTTTATGTCTGCGACCGCATACAATGTTTCTTCACGCACATCATCAGGCACATTCGGCTTTTTGAGGATATTCTCGTAGAGAGGCAAGGCCGCATCCAACGCGCCTTTAAACATCATGCTCTGTGCCTCAGACAGCGTGTTCCGGATATCTTCTTCCTGGGCCTTGGCGGCGAGGGTCGCCTTGTCCATTGCCGGGCTTTCCGCGCCGGACGCCGGAGGAGTCGCTTCAGGAGACACTGTCACATCCTGCCCGCCCGTAACCGGAGGCGTCGCCCCTTCTTCTTTGGCAATCTGTTCCTGTACCGACAATTTCTGTGGCAACGCAACGACCTGCTGAACTTGCTGCGCCTCATCGGAAGTCGGCTGTGGCGGCGGAGCACCCGGTACGACTGTCGGCGGTGCGGACACAGTCCCGCCAACCGCCTCCTGGCCGGAAACAGGCTGTCCGACGGAAGAAGGGGTCACACTTCCACCAGCTTTCCCTTCACCCTCCGAGCTTGATGTTGTCGAAACGACGGCCTCACTGACAGCGGATTCCGTTTCTGATGGAGGGACAACGTTCCCACTAACAACAGATTCCGCTCCGGGCGGCGGAGCAACGGCCCCACCAACAGAGGATTCCGGTCCAGGCGGCGGAGAAACACTCCCACCAACAGAGGGTTCCGCTCCAAGTGGTGGAGAAACACTCCCGCCGACAGCAGATTCCGCTCCAGGCGGCGGAGCGACGGCCCCACCGACAGAGGATTCCGTCCCGGAGGGCGGGGAAACAGAAGCAACAACCGTCTTGCTGTCCATTTCGACAGGCTCAACCGTTCCTCCCACGGCCCCACCAACGCTGCCAGATGAATCCTGTGGCACGGCAACCGGTTGGACCTCGGGTTGCGATACCTGTCCCGCGACAGGCGTCGTTGTTGCATCAGAGCCGGCCAATTCAGCGAACGCCACCTTTTCTGCCGTCTTGTTCACGGCCTTAAAGCGTAACTCACTGGCTGAGGGATAATTCCCGGAGGCCGTTTTCGGCAAAGGTGGCTCGGCTGATCCCAAGGGGCTGGTTTGGTTCTTTTCCGGCGAGACCGTTTCCTGAACAGGCTGGACTCCGTCAGGGGGAGCAACCGAATTTCGGACGGAATACGGCACAGCGAAAAAGGGTTTTCGATCACCGGTTTCAACTGGCGTCGCCTTTTCCTGAATGGGTTGAGACGTTTTTTGCGCGACCGATTCCGCAACTTGTGACGGCGATGTTGTTGCGGGAGAAGCTCCGGTCACTGGCTTCGGCAAAGGAACAGGCACCTTTGTCGGCGAAGTCGGCTCAACCTGCACAGGAGCTGGTGTCGACACGGTCTTAGATGGTGATTGCGACGTTTTGGGTTTCCAGCGTGCTCCGATGGGGTCTCGATAGATTTGTAAAACGAACCTGTTTTTACCGGGAACAGGAACCTTGATAAACCCGAAGGCATTGGTTCTGGTCACCAGGCGGACGCCATCGTCCGTCGCACGGATGGATTTAACTAATTTTCCGGGAAAATCCTTCATTCCCGGTTGGGCCTCACGCTCCCAAATATCGGCCGGAAGCAATACATCCACTTCCTCAGTTCCGGTCCTGCGGACAGAAACCTTTGGCATTTTACCGGAATCAAAAGAAAAAGTGAGCTTGTCAGAATCCCCCTGTGCGGCAAAATTCACACGCAACGCTTCCGCCGGAAAAGGCAGAAGCAATCCGATCAAAAGGGCCAACACAAGAGGCCAGTAGGTATATTTAGCACTTTTCACCGTCACGCCGAGTCGTTATGCAAATCCCGTGCAATGTGGACAGCGCACAACGTCGCCCTCCGCAGCCCGTTACAGCAAGCCTCTCTTTTTCAACTTTTCAATCAGCGTTGTTCGCTTGATACCCACCAAATCCGCAGCCTTGTTTTTCACGCCGTCTGCCTGCTCCAACGCCTCGGCCAGCAAACGCCCTTCAATGGCCTCAAGAAACTCCTTGAGCTTAAGCTCCCTGTCCACCATATCCTTGAGGGTCGGCCACGCAAACCCGGCAGGACGCATGGGTGAAGTTTCCACAACTTTCTTGAGGGGTTTTTCACCGATGTCATGAAAAATCTTGTCCGGCAAATCCGCTGGGAGGACTTCGTCCGTATCGCACAAGATGGATAAACGTTCCATGAAGTTCTCCAACTCTCGGACGTTACCCGGCCAGGAATATGTCAGAAACATTTCTTTAGCTTCGTTGGAAACATGCAGCTTCTTCCTCTCTTTGCTGGAACAATGTTGATTGAGGAAATGCTCTGCCAGCAAAAGGATGTCATTTCCGCGCTCACGAAGAGGCGGCAAATGCAAAGGAATAACATTGAGACGATAAAACAAATCTTCACGGAATCTGCCGGCTCGAACCTCATCCTCCAACTCTCGATTGGTTGCGGCCACGACACGGACATCTACTTTTTTGATAGCCGTTCCGCCCACCCTTTCAATTTCTTTTTCCTGCAAGGCCCGAAGAATCTTAACCTGTAGGTTCAAATCCATTTCTCCGATTTCATCCAGGAAAATTGTACCGCCATCGGCCAGCTCAAACCGGCCTGGGCGCGACCGGATAGCATGGGTGAATGCCCCTTTCTCGTGTCCGAAAAGTTCCGACTCCAGTAACTCTCCGGGAATGGCTCCGCAGTTGATGGGAACGAACGCCTTGTTTCGTCGGCCACTGTTTTCATGTAGCGCACGGACCAACAATTCCTTGCCGGTACCGGACTCTCCGGTAACAAGAACCGTGCTGTCGGTGGGAGCAACCTTCCCCAAAACGGTAAAAACATCGGCCAGCACCGGGCTGTTCCCGATGATGCCGTCCAGGTTGAGCACCATGTTTCCTCCGAAATCGCATAGGTACAAAAACGGCAAGGGTACAGACACCCTCGACTATTTCTTTAAATATATATCTTCCCTGTCAACAAAATGACGGCATGTCAACGGTCCATGAGATTTTTTTTAAAAAAATCTAGAAAAAGGCGGGAAAAGGCGGTCGAAGGCGTAAAAAGAACTAAATTTTAGTATTGATATCTTTACATTTCAAACGATTAAAATCACCCGTGTTCCGATGCCTCACAGGGCATACTGAGCTTCCCCTCCGTTTGAAGAACGTTCACCTTCAGCCTTTCTGGCGTGGCCCCCTTTGGGGATGATCGAACTTTACGGATGAAGAGCAAAAGGTATACGCTAAGAGCCCTCCCGCCCCCACCGTCAAACATCTTCGGTACGATTCAGAATTTCCTTGGCCGGAATCAAGGCTGTTGCCGCCGCCCCGACGATATTACCGGCCACCCCCGGCCCATCTCCGGCCACGAACAGGCCGTCAATGGATGTCTCCAGATGTTCTCTGGTTTCCACCTGAGTGGCAAAAAACTTGATTTCAGGCGCATACAACAGGGTTTCATCGTTGGACACGCCGGGAACCACATTATTGAGTTGCTCCAGACCATCCATGAGATTGGTCACGATACGCTCCGGCAGTGCCATGGCGATATCGCCGGGAACCACATTCTTCATGGTCGGCTCAATGTAGCCGTTGCCGATGCGGTCCCATGTTGATCGACGTCCCCGACGCAGATCACCGAACCGTTGCAATATGGGTTTGCCACCACCTATCAATGTCGCCAATCGACCAATGGATTCACCATAGGCCTGATTATCGGTCACCGGATCGGTCAGCACGACCTTGGAGAGAAAGGCAAAATTGGTATTCTCGGACTTGGTGTTCATCAAGGCGTGTCCATTGACGCAGACAAAATCCTGATAATTCTCCAAAGCGACAAATCCACCGTAATTGGTGCAAAAGGTACGGGTCTGGTCGTCATACTTGTTGGTCCGAACAAAGAAGGTCGGATCGTAAATAATGGAACACAAATCCTGCATGATTTCATTGTGAACTTCGACCCGGACACCGACTTCAATACCGCGTTGCGCAACGGCGATACCATACTTTTGCACCATTGCACCGACCCATTCCGCACCGACACGACCAGGAGCAAGAATAACATTCTTGGCAAAATATTCGCAGCGATTGGAGATCACGCCGACAACCTTGCCGTCTTCCACCATGATATCCTTCACGGTTTCCGAAGTGTGAAATATGACGCCCTGTTCCTGAATATGTTCAGCCATACCGGCAATATGGTTCGGGAGATTGTCGCTACCAAGATGCTTTTGCTTGATGACCAGCAGATCAATACCATGCTTGCGCGCTTCCTTGCGAATACTCTCGGCCTTATCCATATCCGTTGGAAAGACCTGACCATCCATATTGAACCGGTTAAAGATAGCCTCGGTCTCATCAATGAGAGCCCTTGCCTCGGACAAACCGGCAAACTGCGTCAAATCCGTCTTGCCCAGCTTATGAATGAAATTCAATTTGCCGTCCGAAAAAAGACCAGCACCACCGACTCCGCACAAGATATTACACGGACGGCATTTGATACATTCCTGATCGCCTGACAAGGGACAGTCACGTTTCAGCGACCGTTTACCCCTGTCAATGAGCAGCACATCCAAATCAGAATGTTCACCCAAATAATAGGCAGCAAACAGCCCGGCAGGACCACCGCCAACGATGATGACGTCGTAATCAGTCTTTACAACCTTTCCAGTCATTTCTTACCCTCTTTGAAACCCGATTTTCTTCAATGTCGCTCATATCGGCTACGAACCTTCGCAAACGGATATCTGTTCCTTCCTGCGTAGCCACCTTGACCGATGCAGCCGCATGCCCTCCACGGCAAAACCTTTTCAGCAGACGCAAGTATGGCCCGCACTGAGCATCGCTCATCGTCAAACAGAGCGCACAGACGGGCCATGATAGAGCATACGACAGAAAAAAAGGAAGTGTCAACCTGCGTTATAGCAGGACTCCCGCACGTAATTTTGCCTCCTGCCGCATTTTTGAGTCCGGCCGGAATATTTTTTGGCACATCAGTTCAAGCGCACTTTTATCCATGCGGGCGCGGGTGGTGCGGATGCAAAGGCTAAAAAATGTGCAGACGAATCTGGCAAGAGACACACGACCAAGCCGCACTGCCTATCGGCGCGGGATATGTAAAGGCTGTACCTGTCGGCGTAGGGGATATGATCAGAAAAGTACACTCAAACCAAATGAGCCATGTAAAAGCCATGGGAATGGACTTCGGCTGTTTTATCTTTACCAATTTGTGCACGGTATTTTTCCCAATTTCAGAGGACACTTTTCCAAATTTTCCAAGACGCTTTTCCAAATTTTCCAAGATAATTTTCCAAATTTTCAGTAGACCTTTTCCAAATTGTCGAATAGGTTTTCACCATGAGTACAGAACATCGCGTTCAACGACTGATAGCATCACGGATTCATGATGCCATGGCCGACACTCCGGTCATCCTGGTTGTCGGCCCTCGACAGGCCGGAAAGACGACATTGGTCAAGGAACTGGCCGATGATACTATCCGCTATCTGACCCTGGATGATGAAATAACGCTGTCCGCAGCACTCCAGGACCCAATCGGATTCATCCGCGATCTGGACCGGGCGATCATTGATGAAGTTCAACGAGCACCGGCGTTGCTCCTGGCCATCAAGAAATCCATAGATGAAGACAGGAGACCCGGACGCTTCCTGCTGACCGGTTCTTCCAATGTCATGACCACTCCCAAAGTAGCCGATTCCCTGGCCGGAAGGATGGAAACCCTCGCGTTGCTTCCATTTGCCCAATGTGAAATGAGCGGGCATGCCAGCCATTGGCTGGAAACCGTTTTCACGGGCAAGGCTCCGACCATATCCAAAGGAACCATTGGGCAACAACTGGTTGAGGTCGTCGTCAGTGGAGGCTATCCAGAGGTGGTGACCAGATCCAGTTCCAGACGCCGAAAAACCTGGATACGGCAATACCTAAATGCCCTGATACAACGCGACATACAGGATATATCGAACATCCATAAAGTCGAAAGCCTGCCACGCTTCATGGGAGCCTTGGCGACCGTTTCCGGACAACTGTGCAATTATTCAAAAATCGGCGGACAGGTTGGGCTTACCAGCAAAACCGTCGATACATACATGGCCCTTTTCGAGCAGATGTTCCTGTTGCAACGGGTGAGGCCATGGGCAGCCAACCGCTTGAAGCGAATCGTCAAGACACCGAAGATGCATTTCCTTGATTCCGGCATTCTCTCTCACCTCATGAACCTGACGACAGCCATGACAGAGAAAGATCGTGGGGTTTTCGGAAACGTTCTCGAATCATTCGTTTACGGAGAACTCCGCAAGCTCGCTTCTTTTTCGGATACAGAGTATCGCATTTACCACTACCGGGACACCAGCCAACGTGAAGTCGACTTCGTGATGGAAGACGAAGCCGACCGCATCGTGGGCATTGAGGTCAAGGCGAGTGCCACGGTCACGGCTGCCGACTTCAAGGGCATGCAGGCATTGGCAGAAGCCGACAGGGAGAACTTTGTGCTAGGCATGATTCTTTATGATGGTGAAGAGACCCTGCCGTTCGGGAACCGGATGCATGCCGTCCCAATATCCAGCCTGTGGTGTGAATAGTACACGCTGCCAACCACATTGCCACGAACTGACATGGCCGAGTGAATCCGGGATTAGGTGCCCCCATCCTTTGGACGGCAGGTCAGTTATTTTACGGTAACGGGAGGTCTCATTTCAGTATTTCTCATCACTGTACACGTCAATTGGCAAAATCAAGCTCAGCAAGCAGGGGAATTGTCCATATCCTAGTTACCGCCTTCGATCACGGCATACGCCGAATGATTGTGAATGGACTCAAAGCTCTCGACTTCCACCTTGTACCAACCGATCTTGGGGTGCTCGGCCAAGCCGTTGGCAGCTGCACGGACAACATCTTCCACAAAGGTGGGATTGGCGAAAGCGCGTTCCGTAACATGCTTTTCGTCTTCCCGCTTAAGAAGTGAATACAACTCGCAGGAGCCTGATTTCTCCCCTATTTCGATCAAATCTTCCAACCAGACAAAGCCATTGAATTGGGTACGGATACGAATCTCGGCCCGCTGGGAGTGTGCCCCCTCGTCGGAAATGGCCTTGGAGCAGGGGCACACGGTCATGACCGGGACATCGGCCCCCAGCGTAAAGGTCAGCTTGCCCTTTTCCATGCGTCCGCTAATGCAGCACGTGTAGTCCATAAGGCCGCTGGCCCCGCTTTCGGGTGATTTTTTGCGCAAAAAAAACGGAAAGGTAAACCGGACATGGGCACTCCGTGCCTGAAGCCGAACCACGACATCGTCAAGCAAGGTGCGAAAGGAAGTATAATCAAGCTCACCGGACCAATGCTCCAGAGCCTCGACAAAACGGCTCATGTGCGTGCCCTTGAACTTGGCCGGCAGATCGACCGCCAAAGAAACATGAGCCACCGTGTGCTGTGTGCCCGCCTCACGATCACGCACCACGATGGGCAAACGCACCCCTTTCACCCCCACCCGATCAATGGGCATGGCTATGGCAGCCTGATATTTTTGTACGTCTTCCATTCTATGCCAAATCCTTGCCAGTGGTTGTCAGGGCAAGGTTGCCATGCTTCACGCCTTTAGTGGAGATGAGTTTCTGCCCCAGTGTCTTGATCGTATCACCATCTCCCTTAAGAATGATGACTTCAAGACAATTATGGTGATCCAGATGGACATGCAACGACGATTGGATAACCGCATGATGATCATGCTGAATCTCAGTCAACCGTTGCGAAAGGCCGGATTTATGATGATCGTAGACCAAGGTCAAGGTTCCGGCCAAATCCCCGTCCGACTCTTCCCATTCGCGCTGAACAAGCGTGTTGCGAATCAGATCGCGAATGGCTTCGGACCGAGTCTGGTAACTGCGGTCTGCACAATGTTTATCAAATTTTTTCAACAAGCCGGAATCCAAAGAAACACCAAAACGAATTGTTTTCCCCATACATTCTCCAATATTTTACGGAATGATTATTTCCCACAAATTCACAGTGGGAGCCTGCCCGCACAGGGAGACTTTTTCCACGGCCAACTTTTTCGGTTCAAACCCCTCAGATCGAAGGTCGTCCCAAACAGACCGGGACACAGAACGAACGGGTTCCCCGATCCAAATTTTCCCGCCTGGCGCAAGGGCGTGACGAAACAGCCTGATTAACGGGGCAAAAAATCGTTTTTCATAGAGAATATCCCCGCCCCACATAAAATCGAAAGCATTGGCCCGGACTGCGGGCCAACGCCAATCCATCTGTATCCACAGAGGCTGCGGCACACCGTTCAACGTAGCATTGTGCCTGGCAAAATGCACGGCGGACCACTCATAATCAAAGGCCGCCACCTCTGCTCCCACGTAAGCGGCCACCATGCCCGTCAATCCAAGGCCACACCCCAAATCAAGGCAAGCTCGCCCCGCTACCCGATCCGCATTTCGGAGGATATGCCGCCCCAAAAGCACGCTGGCGGGCCACACTTCCGCCCAATACGGCAACCGTTCATCGTCACCAAAATCACTGTCGTCCATGGCATCCCAAAGAGCCTCCATATCAGCGGCCCGGTCCAAGAGCCATGTTCGCCCCCCGATTGCCACCTCGACACGCGACCCCATATCAGGCCGATCAAGACCATTCCTTTCAAGAGGGATTTGTTTCTCATTTGTCATACGGCTATTGAGAATTACTCTCACATCGTAACACGGTCAACTACAAAAATGATACGGAAAGAGGGGTTCTTCCTAAAAACAGGTATCTGCCGCCCCCTCACAAATACGCGGCAAATTTCAAAACCAAAGCCATGCTGATGAAGCAAAAAGACAAGCGCGACAATGAATACCACCAAAGGAGAACGTGCCATTTTTTACTGTTTTCAACACGTTCATACCGTGGTAAAGACAGCCCAATCAGACATGCTACCAACTATTCCAAGCAAAGGAGAAAAGATATGATTCCCGACGATCTCAAATACGCCAAATCCCACGAATGGGTCATGATTGAAGGCGACATCGCCACGGTTGGCATTACCCAATTTGCACAGGAACAACTCGGAGATCTCACGTTTGTTGAGCTCCCCGAAACAGGCGACACCTTTGAACAGGGCGCCGAAATGGGGTCCGTGGAGTCCGTCAAGGCGGCCAGCGAAATATATGCTCCCGTGGCCGGAGAGGTCATTGAGGTCAATACGGAACTGGAAGACGCGCCGGAAAAGGTCAATGAAGAACCATACGGGGCAGGCTGGATGCTCAAGTTCAAGATCAAAGGCGAACCGGAAGGGCTACTGGACGCTGCGGGCTACACCCAAGTCATCGAATCCGAAGGCCACTAGCGCACACTTGCAAGGCCGAGGCTCTTGTCACGGTCTTTTTACTCTTTCAATACCTCATACCCGGTTGTAGCAGATTACCCCATCACACAAGGATTCTCTTGGGGTGGTGCTTCCAACCAAAAGGAAAACGCGATGCCGTACGTTCCCCATACTGAAGATGACGTAAGGGCGATGCTCGCTACCATCGGCGTGGACTCCATTGACGATCTCTTTGCCGAGATTTCCAAGGACATGCGCCCCAAAAGCTTCGACCTTCCCGAAGGCCTCAGTGAGATGGAAGTTCTCACCAAACTAGAAGGCCTGGCCAACAAAAACGCCACTGACCGGGTAAGCTTTCTTGGAGCCGGGTTTTACGACCACTACATCCCGGCGGCAGTGGATGCCCTGACCATGCGGGGCGAGTTTTATACCGCCTACACACCCTATCAGCCCGAAGCCTCCCAAGGCACACTTCAGGCCATCTTCGAGTATCAAACCGCTGTGTGTCGTTTGCTTGGCATGGAATGTTCCAATGCTTCGGTTTACGATGGCGGGACCGCCCTTTACGAAGCATTGATGATGGCCGTACGTAAGACAAAACGCCGCAAAATCATTGTTTCTGAGGCACTCAATCCCATTTACCGGGTCATGCTCGGTTCCTACACCTCGAATCTCGATCTCAAATTCGTGACCGTGCCCCACAAAAACGGCAAGACCGACATCAAGGGTCTCAAGGCTGCCATGGCCGACGATATCGCAGCTGTACTGGTTCAAAACCCAAACTTTTTCGGGTCTATCAACGATTTTACCGAGTTGTTTACCGTAGCGCGCGAGAAAAAGGCCGTGTCCATCATCTCCAGCTACCCGGTGCTTCAGACTCTGTTAAAAACTCCCGGCGACATGGGGGCTGATATTGCGGTAGCCGAAGGTCAGTCTCTGGGATTGCCTCTTTCCTTTGGCGGCCCGTATCTGGGCATGATGACCTGCACCAGGGAAATGGTGCGCCAGTTGCCGGGCCGCATTGTCGGCCGGACCCAAGACACCGAAGGTCGAACTGGCTACGTGCTCACCCTTCAGGCTCGCGAACAGCATATCCGCCGACAAAAGGCGACGTCCAATATCTGCTCCAACCAATCCCTGTGCGCCCTGCGTTCCCTGATACATATGTGCGCACTTGGTGAACTCGGATTGAAACGGGCCGCCCGTGTCGCCATTGAACGCGCCCACCTCTGCGCCGAACGACTCACCGCCATTGGGGGAGTCAGCATGCTGACGCACGGGCCTTTCGGCAACGAATTCGCCATCAACCTGCCGGTCAACGCCTACGAAGTCATCGCCAAACTGACTGAAAGAGGCTTTGTTCCCGGCTTCCCGTTGGGCCGGTATTATGAAGGGCTGGAAAACGGCTTGCTCGTGGCGTGTACCGAAAAGACCAGTGAAGAACAGATCGGCATCTTCGCCGAGATGCTCAAAGGAGCACTCAAATAATGAAAACCATCTTTGACAAATCCGTTGCCGGTCGTGAGGGCTGCTGGCCCTGCGAAGGCATGGCTGAAGAGGCGTACATCCCCACGGAACTGCTCCGAGAGGGAGAAATCGGGTTGCCGTCTGTTTCCGAACTTGATGTGGTACGCCACTTCACCCAACTCTCCCAGCGCAATTTCGGTGTTGACGGGAACTTCTATCCGCTGGGTTCTTGTACAATGAAGTACAATCCCAAATTCACCGAAACCGTGGCGGCCCTACCGGGTTTTACCCGACTTCACCCGGTCTTGCCCCAGTTGAAAGGGGCGGGAGGACTCTGCCAGGGGGCATTGGAAGTCATGTACGAGACCGAGCGCCTGCTGGCGGAAATCACGGGAATGGCCGCGTACACCATGCACCCCATGGCCGGTGCCCACGGCGAATTGACCGGTGTCATGCTCATAGCCGCCTACCACAAGGATAAAGGGAATAAAAAAACAAAGATGATCGTTCCCGACTCGGCGCACGGCACCAATCCCGCCTCTGCCGCCATTGCCGGTTACGATATCGTTTCCGTCAAATCCGTAGACGGCATCGTCAACCCTGACGCACTGGCCGAAGTGCTGGACGACGACGTGGCCGGCATGATGATGACCTGCCCCAACACACTGGGGCTTTTTGAGAGCCACCTGCCCACAATTGTTACCATGCTCCGGGAAGTCGATGCCCTGCTCTACTATGACGGTGCCAACCTGAACGCCATTATGGGCAAAATGCGCGTAGGTGACGTCGGCTTTGATATCATTCACTGGAACCTCCACAAGACCATGGCAACCCCCCATGGCGGAGGCGGCCCCGGTTCCGGCCCCATCGGCGTGTCGGAACGGCTGGTGGATTTTCTGCCCATCTCCCGTGTCCAGAAACGGGAAGACGGTCAGTTCTTCCTTGATTATGACTACCCCAAATCCATCGGCTACGTTGCGCCGTTCTACGGCAACTTCGGCGTCTACCTGAAAGCCTATGCGTACATGCTCCGTCTGGGCAAAACCGGATTGATCCGCGCCACGGAAAATGCGGTCCTCGCCGCCAACTACATGCGTAAACGCCTGGAAAAACATATCGAAGTCCCATACAATCGCATTTGCATGCACGAGTTTGTGGCCAGTGCCACCAAGCAGGCAGAAAATGGTGTTCGCGCCCTTGATATCGGCAAGGCATTGCTGGACAAAGGACACCATGCACCAACCGTCTACTTCCCGCTCATCGTGCCGGAAGCACTCATGATCGAACCGACCGAAACCGAAAACAGGGAAACATTGGATCGCTTCATCGACGATTTGATCGAAATCGCCGAGTTGGCCGACTCCAATCCCGAAGCAGTACAGGCCGCACCGGTCACATTGCCCGTCACCCGACTGGACGAGACCAGGGCTGCGCGCTCCATGGAGTTAACTGATGACGTATGATCTCATTGTCATAGGTGCCGGACCCGGCGGTTTTGACGCGGCTATCGCGGCTGCCGGATATGGACTCAAGGTTGCACTGGTGGAAAAAGAATTTCTCGGTGGAACGTGTCTCAACCGGGGCTGTATTCCCACAAAAATATGGCTCGGAGCCACCTCTGCCACCCAGGAGTTGCATAACCAGTCCAAAATGAACGTTGCTTCGGGAGAGGTTGTCGTGGACTTCCCCGCCTTGCAGGCTCGGGTGCGAAAACATCTTGAAGGCACACGCAAGGCCATGGGCGTGCATCTCAAAAAAAGCAACATCGACCTATATGAAGGATTCGGCAAACTGGTCAATCAAGGAGAAATCCTTGTTGTCGGTCAAGACGGTGAGCAGAGCCTGCAATATAACAATCTGGTCATTGCGTCCGGCTCAAAACCCATATTCTTTCCGGGCCTGGAGCCGGACGGCGACAGCGTTCTCGATTCCGACATGTTCCTCAACATGGAAGAAATGCCGTCCTCCCTCATCGTGGTGGGAGCCGGTTTCATCGGCCTTGAAATGGCTCAGGTCGCCCACCGTTTCGGTGCGAAGGTGACCGTCATTGATGCCATGGATCGCGTGGCTCCGTTGGAAGACCCGGAAATATCCAAAGCATTGCGCTCGATATTCAAACGCTGGAAATGGAACATACAGCTCGAAAAACGGGTCGCCGGGGTCCAGACCCAAAACGGGAAAGGCGTATTGACGCTCGACTCCGGCGAAACGCTTGAGGCCGACAAAATCCTCGTCGCCGTCGGTCGTGGACCAATGACGAAAGGGATGGGCCTTGAGGAGGCCGGTATTGAATTGAAATTCAACACGATCACAGTGGACGAAACCCTTCAGGCTACCCCCGGCATCTATGCCATCGGCGACTGCAACGGGCATATTCAATTGGCCCATGCCGCCGCCCATCAGGCCCACTACGTCGCAGCCCGCATTGCCCAAAAAACCGATGCCCCCTACAAATCCGGCCCGGTACCAAGCATACTTTACGGCTCACCGGAAGTCATGCGGGTAGGCTTGACCGAAAACGAAACTTTCCTTCAGGATGCCGAAACAACCGAAACATCAAAGGTACAACTCGCGGCCAATCCCATGGCCCAGGCACACGCAGCCACGCACGGCTTTGTCAAGGTTGTTTGGTCTGCCGGAACAGTCGTTGGCATCACGGCCATTGGCCATGATGTCTCGCGGCTTTGCCTCGGTGCCACCATGATGGTGCAAAACAGATGGACCGCCGAAGACGTCCACAAAACCATCTTCGCGCACCCTTCCCTGGACGAATCCTTGCTCATGGCCCTGCAAGCCCCAAGGACCAATGTGCAATGATCTTCTCAAAAGATGCCGGATATGCCGACGAAATCCAGAGAGACTTGCATAAAATGATCGTAAAAGAGACCCCATAGTAGCCAGTTCAAAAATAGAGAAAAAGAACCGGAAAGTCCGTATTACA
>PDWI01003716.1_pt1 | contig 21246 bp, 12 predicted proteins | sample 1430891 | NCBI WGS metagenome assembly PDWI01 (sample SAMN01162508, study PRJNA174530) | Oral metagenome, whole genome shotgun sequencing project. | biome: Marine environment; feature: Marine mammal; material: Swab sample of the gingival sulcus; isolation source: swab sample of gingival sulcus... | reverse complement strand
AAAGAGTTGCTGTAAACCTAATTAGCTAAGAATGCTAAAGGATGTAAACCTTAGCCGTTTTTAACAAATAAAACTGTAAACCTTTTTCAGTACACGACAATACACGGAACAACTTCATTAGTTCTTTTCTTATTTCACTCCGTGGTGAAATAAATTACACAACGGCGTGAAAAACTTTTCACCACGGAGTGAAATAAGTTTTGAGTTAAGAATTAAGGATAAAGAATGATTAAGCAACACTCATTATTAATCGAAAATATAAACTTAAATCGTGCTAAACACTTGTTCTATAAGTAGGGCAGGTTTCGGTCATTGAGCCGATTTCTGAGCCTGTCGAAACGCCGAAAGAATTAGTGCAACTCTAGGGAGCAAAAAAAGTCGGCTATGGCAAGCAAAAGCTTGTCATAGCCGACTGAAGACTAATATATAATTGGAGCGTAGGCTTAGTCTAAGCTACCAATCATCTTGTTTGGATCTACCCAAGCAGTGAACTCTTCGTCTGTCAAGAAACCTAGTTCGATAGCTGCTTGACGAAGCGTTGTGTTCTCAGCGTGAGCTTTCTTGGCAATCTTCGCTGCCTTTTCGTAACCAATGTGCGTATTAAGAGCTGTTACAAGCATTAGAGAGTTTTCAAGTAATTCCTTGATACGCATAGTGTTTGGCTCAATACCAACAGCACAATTATCAGTGAAGGCACGACAAGCATCACCAAGCAAACGAGCAGATTGTAAGAAGTTAGCAATCATCATTGGCTTGAAGACATTAAGCTCGAACTGACCATTAGATCCTGCAACAGAAATAGCAGTGTCGTTACCCATTACTTGAGCACAAACCATTGTCAAAGCTTCTACCTGAGTAGGATTTACCTTACCTGGCATAATAGAAGACCCTGGTTCATTTGCTGGGATAATCAATTCGCCGATACCAGAGCGAGGACCAGAAGCCATAAGACGAATATCGTTAGCAATCTTCATAATGCTCACAGCAAGTTGCTTCAATGCTCCGTGACTCTCTACGATTGCATCGTGAGCAGCAAGAGCTTCGAACTTATTCTCTGCAGTAACAAAAGGAAGACCTGTAAACTGAGCAATGTACTGAGCAACCTTAACGTCGTAGCCCTTTGGCGTATTCAAACCAGTACCTACAGCCGTTCCTCCAAGAGCAAGCTGAGAAAGGTGTGCAAGTGTATTTTTAAGAGCTTTCAAACCAAAATTTAGCTGAGCTACATAACCCGAGAACTCTTGACCAAGCGTAAGAGGTGTAGCGTCCATCCAGTGCGTACGACCAATCTTAACAACTTCCTTCATCTCTTCAGACTTCTTAGCCAAGCAATCACGAAGATACTCAACCCCTGGGATTGTCGTTTCAATCAAAGCTCGGTAAGCAGCAATATGCATTGCCGTAGGGAATGTATCGTTTGAAGACTGTGACTTATTCACATCATCATTTGGGTGAATAAGCTTATCGCCTTCGCCAAGCTTACCTCCAGCCAAAACGTGCGAACGATTAGAAATAACTTCGTTCACATTCATATTAGATTGCGTACCTGAACCTGTTTGCCAAATTACAAGAGGAAACTGATCGTCTAATTGTCCTGCGATAATTTCATCGGCAGCCTGAGCAATTAAATCTCTTTTCTCTTGTGGCAAAACGCCTAGTTCACAGTTTGCGAAAGCAGCAGCTTTCTTTAGATAACCAAAAGCGTGTACAATCTCTTTTGGCATTGAAGCAGGTTCTCCGATAGGAAAATTCATTTTAGAGCGTTGTGTCTGAGCCCCCCAATACTTCTCAGCAGGGACTTTTACTTCGCCCATCGTGTCGTGTTCGATTCTGTAACTCATTTCTATTAAATTTAATTATTGATAAATTTATCTATTACAAAGATAAGGAAAGTCTTCAATAAACATCATATTAAAGGTGTATTTGTTTAGTTATTAGCGTGAAAAGCTTGGGAAAGAGGGGCAAGCTAAGCAAAAAAGATAAGGGGTAGAGTCTTTGAAACTCTACCCCTTAGGTCAATAGCTTTATTACCTAAAGCCTTTTAGTTGCTAGAAGTCCTTAGGACCTTTGTGATACTTTCCAGAGAAGACACACTTCTGTCCGTAGAATAATTCTGTAGCTAGAGATAAATCTTTTGCAGTTTTACCACTTCTAATATCTGCCCCCTTAATAGCAAATACCATTTGACCACCATTACCAGCTTCTAGGTTATGCTTAGCTCCACGCCCTATTGGATCTGTACCAACAAGGTTTGCTTCCACAGAACCAGCAGCGTATTTCTTAGGATCCATTCCAAGAGAGTTATTTCCTTGCACCCAATAGTCAGATACGATGAAGTCAAGATAATCCTTCGCTTCTTTCCCCTTTTCATCCTTACGTCCTGCTGTTAAAGGATTGTTAAAGTCATAACAAGTTAGCCACTTATCAGGCATTACCTCTTTCATCGCACGAAGATACCACAGAGCAGACAATGGCTTTCTATCAAGCAGAGGTTCCTTATGGTATTCAGCATACTCTTCGTCAATATCCCAACCATCGATACCAAGCTTATCAGTCCACATCTTAGCTTCCTTAGCAAACTCAAGAGCTTCGTCATAGCTTTGGAAGTTTAAGTAACCGACTCCTTGGTGATTAGGTAAGATATCAATAATCACTTTGATACCTCTATCAGTAAGAGGCTTGATATACATCTCTGGATTATTGATAATTGGCTGAAGTTTATCGTTGAAGTAGATATAACGTTTCTTAGTCTTACTGTCATAGTTCATATTTGCAGCGAAAAGAACTACTACATCAAAGACAGGCTCTTTCGTTTCCTCCAAGATAAACTGCCCCATATTGCGAATATCGTAGTCATTGGTTTCGACATAAGCAATCATTTTCAAGGGTTCAGTGTATTTATCCTTGTAATTAGGTGGAAGAGGTTTCTTATGCTCAGCTGTTAGCTTAACATAATCACCATCCTTCTCTACACGAACAAAATAACTAGCCTCAACCATTCCGTCCTTAATAACTACAGGAGCGTAGTAAGTGCCGTGCTTAAGCTTTGCATAATCCTTGAGCATAAAATTAAGCTTCCCTTCTGTCGCACCAGCCTTAATTGTAGGCACTTGAACTTCAAAAAATTCTGCTGGCAAAAGAGAAAGTTCTGGCACTCCTAGCGTCTTAGCATAAGACTTAACATAGGTAGCCAAGTCTGCCCCCATAAGAAGTGTAGGCGTATAGTCAGCTTTCTGCTTATTTACTTTAAGCTTTAGCTCTACTGCTTGGACTTCTTTACCTAGAACAGCTATTGAAGCACCCTCGTTAGTTGCGTTAGAAAGTGAAAGGCTTATCTGTGAGCCTTGAGGTACTCCCGGAGGCGTTGGCAACTCAAAGTCTAGACTATCTTGCTTACAAGAAGACAATGATAGCGAAGCAAGAGCTAGAGATAAGAAAATTATTTTTTTCATCATCATAATATTTTTAGTTGTTTACGAGAACTAATCAACAGAGATTGGCTCTGCTTCATTTGTAATTGTCAAAGTCGTTGGTGCATCTCCTGCCTGACCAGCTAACATCATATCGTAGCCATTGCCTGTAGCATCAGGAATATATTTGCTATCCTTAACCTTGTTCATCTGCCAGTAAGCAAGAAGATTTGCTTCTGTTGGTGCAACGCCATACATCTTTTCTGCAATCTCAGAAGCAGAGCGAGCAACCTTCCAAACACGTACTTCAGCAAAACGAGCCTTGATACCACGATTATCGTTGTAACTATGACCAATGAACCAACCACGATTGTCATCAGCAAGGTCAGCACGAAGTGAAGCAAATACATTTGTTTCCTTTGCAATCTGCTTACCATTGACATAGACAAGCATCACCCTAGTTGGCTTATCGTAAGAGATTGCAATGTGATACCATTTATTTGTACTAAAGACAAAGTCAATCTTACGACCAGCAGCCTGAAGCATATTCCCAGGGATACCGGCATCTCCGAAACGGAAAAGCGTCTTACCCTCGACTCCAAAGAGCGTTGAAATCTGAGCATCTCCAGTATCTGAAGAAGAACGGAACTTCTGTACATTGATAAACGTTTCAAGCGTAAACGAAGAACCAGCATATTTCAGTGTTGCATCTTGAGAGAACTTATCAGAGCGAAGGAAGTACTTACGTGTCATCTGCAAGCTCTTCTTTAGTTCTGTAGACTCTTCATTGCGAATAAGCGTATAAACGATACGGCTATTTTCACTGAAAGTCTTAATACCACTAGCAGACATATCTGCAAGCTCCAAGACAAAAACATAAGGTTTATTCAGCTTAATTGCTTCTGTAATCTTAACGCTAAGCGAAAGCTCTGGCGTTGCAATCTGCCCTTGCTTAAGCATTAGAGCCTTAGGTAGCATTACCAAGTCAGCAGGAAGAGCCTCATAATTTGTGGCATTTATCTTGTTATACTGAGCAACACCTTCTGAAGATAGAGCAAAACCAATCTTAGTATCTTGACTTAGTGGCTTAGCAAACTCAACCTTAAAGGTCTTCGTTACGTTATCCATCTCAGCTTCTTCAAGCTCAATAGCATTTGTTTTGAAGAAGTTTGCACGTGTATCGACCCCTTTCTCTACAGAGTAGAAAGTAGCATTTTGGTCAATAAGCTCTCCCCCATCTTTCTCATCTCTATCGTGGCAACTAGCCAAGCTCAGAGTCGCAAAGGCGAAGAGTGTTAGATATTTGAAATTTGTATTCATATTAGTTGTCTATCTTTTATTGAGCATTAACAAAATTGATATACTGACGTAGCGTACTATAAGGCAAAACGTAGCCATCTATATTAGCTATTTCAGCATAATACTTCTCAGCATTGTAAATAGCAATCCCCTTCTTATTCTTAGCAGTCCATTTAGCTAAATAGAGGTCTTTTGGCAAACTACCATTAGCTCCAAAGAGCTTGAAGTCTTCAAAACCTGCAGAGAGCTTTTGATCTTCCTTATCGAAAGAAGGACAATAAGCAGAGTTTGCCCACTCACTAGCCTCGTTATCAAAAGTTGCAATCAGATTTTCATCAGGCTTTGCCATAACAAGGAGATTAGCCATTTCTACAAGCTCACGAAGCTCTGTCTTTGGGTTCTCAATGATAAGCATTGAGCCTTTGCCCTTACCTGCAACGTCTGTATAAGCCTTTAGCAAAGGTTTAACCTCTTCTACTGTAAGGAACTCAAAGTTATAAGGTAATTTAAGACTTAATCCTCTGTAAGCATATTTCTTTAGAAGAGCGATGTTTGCCTTTTGCTTTGCAGAAAAGTCCTTAACAAGCATTGTCTTGTACTTAGCAAAGACAGTCTTCTTTAGTTCTTCCATTTGTTTATCTGCATCAGCAGGAGTTGTATTGCCCCACGTCTTTTCAAGAGCTTTCTTCTCAGCCTTGAAAGCTTTTTTTGCCATTTTTGAGGCAGAAGCAATTTCCTTTTGCAAGTCTAGTGCAATCAGAACTTTTGTTGCCTTCTGCTCTTGTACAAACTTCAAGTCAGCTTGTCGTCCTTCATTTAGTTCAGAGTAATTATCAGAAAGGACAACGACATCTAAGCTATCAGGCAAAGCTGTAAGACTAGGATAAGATGGTGCTTGTCCCCAGCCAGCAAACATTGCAATAACTTGCGTACGTTTCTCCGATGTTGCTTTGAAAGCCTTTAGAGCTTCTACGTTAAGCTCATTTTTTGCTTTCGGAGCAATCACCTCAATGGGTTCTTCCTTTGTTCCACACGATACAGCTCCTAGTAGTAAAAAAGGAATCAAATATTTTGTTTTCATTTCTTATGCTATTTATTGTTGTTTATCATCATCAAGCCCTGCCTTAGAGGGGGCAAAGGCTTGACGATGTGCATTTATTTACTTAGCCCACCAAAGGTTTGTTGCATACTCATCAGCACCTCCTAGGTAACCAACAGCTTTTTCTACATTAGCCGTATTCTGTTCCCAGTCTTTTGCACCGAACTTCAAGCGACGCATACCTCCGACGTCTTTGCCATCTACTTGAGTAATATCCTTAACAGCACCTGCACTCTTATTATTTAGAGAAGGTTTCATATTAGGATAACCAGTACGACGCCACTCTGTCCAAGCTTCAATCGTATTGTAAGGGAACATTGCAATCCACTTTTGTGTAATGATTTTGCTCAATTCTTTCGCCTTATCACCTCCAGCATTGTCCCAAGCAACTGTAATATCTGACGAGAAGTTAGGGTCATTTAGCGTTGGGTTCAATGGATCAACGAAAGCACCCACCTTATCTGTATTTGCAAGGTAAGTTGGAAGTGTTGCAAGGTCAAGTCCCCATTGCTCGAAAGAAAGCTTAACACCTTCTTCGTAAAGAGCTTTAGCATCTTTACCTAAGCCAACATTCCAGCCGTTCATCACACCCTCAGCACGAAGGAAAGTAGCTTCCGAAGCTGAGAAAAGAACGATAGGACTTGTCTTCGTAATATTTGGAGCTGAGTACTTAGCGATGTCTGATGCTGCCTTAGCTTTCATCGGGCTACCACTACGGAAACCAAAAGGTCTTCCTCCACGAGCAGGAACAGGCGTAAAGTACTTAGCAGAACGAGGATCCTTGAACGTTGTCATATAAGAAACGATGTCTGCAGAAACACGTGAGTCGCCCCAAGATTGTGAAACCTTAAAAAGAGGGTTGTCATTCGATGCCTTAAGAGCATTCTCTGCATTTGTCATAATCACCCCTTGAGCCACGGCATACTCAGCATATGCTTTTGCCTTAGCAGGCTCTTGCTTAGCCATATGTACTGCCATACGAAGCATAATAGAGCGTGCATATCTTGCCCAAGCCTTCATATCTCCCGAGAAGATTACATCATAATCTCTATAACGGCGATAGTTTGCAGGCAATTTATCAAGAGCCTCAGAAGCAGATTTCAGTTCCTCTAGAATAGAGAAATAAATATCTTTCTGACTATCATAAGCCACTTGAAGATCAATACCATTCACCTTAGAATAAGGAAGAGGACCATACATGTCTGTCAAGCGTTGTGTGATTGCACAGCGAACGATTGTTGCTAGAGCAAACTCTGGCTTAGCCATATCCCCCTTAGTCTTTGCCTTAATAGGGTTGTAGTTAGGATAGAGATGTTTGTAAGTATCTGCATAAGGGTACTCATTCCAGCTCGCACGAGGCGTATATGAATTAAAGTCATCGATGAAGTTATTCGCGGCACAATAGCCAGAATAAATACCTGCCAAATCCATACCCATCTGCCAACCATTTTCTTGGTCTGGCAAAATCCAGATATTTGCATCTTGTATCTGAGCACCACCATTAGGGATACGTTCAAGTTGCTTGTCCGTAATACCGTAGGTAGACTGGTTAATATCCTCAAAATCTTTTGTACAGCTAACGACAGAAAGCGTTAGACCTGCAAGTAATAATATCTTTTTCATTTGATTATCTCCTTTTAGTCTTAAAATCCCACCTTAACGCTAAAGCCAATTGTACGCTGACTTGGCATCATAAAGTAATCTAGACCTTGTGAATAGTTACCTGTAGAACTGATGCTCTCAGGGTCGAATGGTGCTTTGATATATAGGAAGCCTAGGTTGCGACCTACAAGAGAAAGCGTTAAGTCTGCTTTATTAAATAGGAACTTACGAGGCAACTTGTATGAAATATGAGCCTCAGCAAGACGGATGTTCGTTGCGTCATAAGTATAATACTGAGCTAGACCATTATTTTTACCTCTTGCTTGGAAATAAAGCTTAGGGTCAAGACTCTGATTACCGACACGAACAAAACCTTTATCACGTGCCTCTGCTGTAGCTTTAGAAACTCCTAAATCATCAAGAGCTGCTTGCGTTGCAGAAACAACTAAACCTCCTTGGCGAGCCATTAGCATAGCACCAATCTTGAAGCCCTTGTAAGCAATTTCGTGTGACCAACCGTAGTTTGCCTTTGGAAGGACAGAGCCTAGCTTTTTCTTTTGTCCTTTCTTGAATTGTTCTATAGCAATAATACCATTCTCATCGACATAGATATTACCATTGACATCACGCTTGAAGTCTGCATTAGTGTAGATATCACCTAGCGTTCCACCCTTTCTTAGTTCATAAGAAAGCGAGCCAAGACCTCCATAAGTTAGCGCCTTTTTAGATTCTTTCTGACCTGTGATTGGGTTCTCGTAGTTCTCTGCGAGTTCTAGAATTTCATTTTGGTTGTAACCAAGAGTGAAGTTTGTGCTATAGCGTAAGCCATCTTCTTTACCGAAGTTAAGACCTACTGCAAGCTCAACACCTTGGTTCTGAACGCTACCTGTCTGCAAGTAAATCTTGTCATATCCAGAAGCTGGAGGTACGCCCACACCCATTGTTTGGTTCTCCGTAACTGTTCGATAAACAGAGCCATCTAGTGTCAAAGCACCACCAAACCAACGAGAAGAGATACCAATTTCGTATGAATTTGTACGCTCTGGGAACAGCTCTCCGATAGGATAGTGTGTAACAGACTTATAAGTTTTACTATCCTTATTTGGCTCATAAGTAGGAGAAGTTAATCCTCTCATAAATGGAGAACCTACAGAAGCATATGAAGCACGTACTTTAAGATAGCTTAGATAAGGACGAAGATTAGCCTTAGCCTTTCTTGAAAGCATTTCCGTTACCACAGCAGAAAGACCTACTGAAGGATAGAAGAACGAAGAGTTAGGCGAATTAGCTAACTGACTTGCCCAGTCATTACGTCCTGTTACTGTTAGGTATAGATAAGAATTAAACCCAACTTCTGCCGAAGCGAAGATTGACTGAGTTTGTTCTTGCCACCCCATTGGAATAAGATTTGTCTTATTTTCTGTTTGACCAATATTGAAGATATTGAAGAGGTTAGGAATACCTTTCACATTAAGAGGTCCTTCAATCAGACTTTGGTCATAGCGAGAGTCTTGGAATGAAGTACCAATAGTGGCATTTACATTCAGACGGTTGTCATTACCTAGGTCAAAGCCTTTGTTAAAAGTAGAAATCACATCTGCATAAGTTTGCAAGTCCTTACCCTTAACTTCGCCATAATAACCGTTCACACTCACGTCGTGTGTAGCATCTGTACTTGCATAACGCTTATCTGTTGATTTGATATTCGTATTATCATAGCGTACACGTGCCGAGATGTTCCACTTATCAGCGTTTGACCACTTCATTAGTTCGTAGCTAGCTGAGTAAGAAAGCATATAACGCTCACGGTCTGTTTCTCTTAGGTTACGATAAGCAATCCAATAAGGGTTCTGAAGCGTATAGTTCCCTGCTCCATAACGCCAGTTCTGAATGTAAATATTTCTGTCTACATCAAGCGTTTCAAATGCCTTCGCTGACTCAAGACTTTCTGAGCGTGGCATTAGATAAGCCGAAACCATTGGGTTCATATACTGCCCTTGGTTAATCATATTTCTATGATACTGATTAACGTAAGTAACAGAAGCATCTAGTTTAAGCTTATCATTAAGCAGAGAAGTTGTGTTACGTACATTAATATTGTATCTGCTATAAGCATTGTTTGGCACAAGCCCCTTAGCACGAGTCGAAGCAAGAGAGATATAAGTTTGGTTCTTCTCTGTACCACCACTAAGCGAAACGCTATTACCTACTACTCGTGATGTTTGGAAGAAGTCCTTGACATTATAGCGACTATTATTCTTGCTCAAGCTAAGTTTATGTCCCCAGCTCTCAAGCTGTCCGTCTGAACCATAAGTATTTTGAAACTCTGGCAAACGAAGAGGTGCTCCCCACTCATTTGTGTGCGAGTAATTAACCTTTACAGCTCCACTCTTACCCTTCTTCGTTGTGATAATGATTGCACCATTAGCAGCTGAAGAGCCATATAGGGCAGCAGCCGAAGCACCTGTCAAAACCGAGATAGACTCAATATCATCTGGGTTAATATCGGCAGCTCCTTCAGTAGAACCTGTTGAGCTAAATCGACCTTCTCCTTGCTTAGCTGTAGTTGAATAGATAGGTACACCATCAATAACGTAAAGAGCATTGTTGCTCTTTTCAATTGACTTAGAACCACGCATCACAACCTTAGCTGCAGAACCGATACCTGCCGAGCTTTGGTTAATCGTAACCCCTGCGACCTTACCATTGAGCGAACTAACAAAGTTAGCGTCCTTATTAGTCTGAAGGACATCGCCTTTAAGCTCTTGAACGTTGTAGCTCAATGCTTTCTGCGAACGCTTAATACCTAAAGCTGTTACGACTACTTGGTCAAGCATCTTGTTGTCTTCTTTCATTACAACGTTAATCTGCTTGCGTCCCTTAATCTTAATTGTCTGACTAACATAGCCAATGTAGCTAAATGTAATCTCCTGTACAGAACTAGGAATATTATTTAGAACATACTTACCATCAAAGTCGGTCAAGCCTCCTTTCTGAGTTGCTCCTACTGGCACAACCTGAACACCAATCATTGGCTCACCTTTGACGTCTTTGACTACACCGACGATTTTAACCGTCGTTTGACCTACCAATGACCCTATGGCTAGAGTACAGAGTAGCGTCAAATACAAAATTCGTTTTAGACTTTTCATTTGAACTAATCTATAATTATACAATCATTTATTTCTAATAGTACAGATGACTTGAACGCACCCATTCCTCTTGCAATATTAATAAAATTTTCCGACATCCACAACAATAACTTTATTAAAAGAAGACAAAATCAATCACGCCCCTATCGCAAGAAAAGTGAACCTCCTCTCTTTAAGAAAGATAAATTAAACCCTCTCTATTATAGAGCTAAAACAGCAAAATGTCTTAAGATTTAAGAATACAGACACAGCAATGACGAATGTTAATTTATTTCCTAGGTAAAATTAAAAATTTTCAATTAGGGAGCTTTAATCTAGCTCATCAAAGCTAATTTTATCGTTTCTATCTCAAAAAAGTACAATATCTTCCGAGAGAAACTCAACAGCAATTAAGATCCGAAAGTACCCACTTAAATCGTGCTAAGCACGACACGGCACGTTTCGACAGGCTCAACGACCGAAGCAACCGGCTCATGTCTATCCTTTGAATGAGGTTGAGAGGCTTCGCCCATCGGCCATTATTAATTTTTAATTCTTAACCCATAATTTATTTCACCACGGAGTGAAATAAATTACACTCCGTGGTGAAATAGGAAATATTACAGAATATATTGGAGGATATTAAGCGTAAGTTTTATGTTTGACTTTGGCATTTGCCAGTTTGTCACGGAAGAAATTCAAGTTTTTCCCCGAGGGAACTGCAGTTTCTTCACAGAGAAACTGACAACGATGTTAGAGAGGTAAAGTCTTTTGCTTGTTATTTACTTAGGTTGAATGTCGCTTGTTTAGTGATACTTGATGTATTTTGCTTGGTTCTAGGAGCATTATTCCTTGTAGAATGAGGGGATTTTATGTATTTTTGGGCATATTATTATAATGAGGTGCTATGTCGCAAAAAGAAAAGAAAGAAATAACTAAAAAATGTCCGATGAGAGCTTTCACTTGGAATGCCCTCATTATTGCTTTATTTGCCCTAATAAGTTTGGCGTATTTCGCTCCTGCTGTTTGGGAGGGAAGGGAGCTTTTTCAGCAAGATGTTGCTGGAGCTAGTGGTACGGCTCAAGATGTACGTAACTACAAGGCTCAGACGGGGGAGCATTCCTACTGGACGAATAGTCTTTTTGGAGGAATGCCAATGTATCAGATTTCGCCCTCTTATCCATCGCTGAATGTGCTGAAGTTAGCTCAAGATAGCTATACTCTTAAGTTTCCTCTGAACTTACTGCCAAGCTATAGCTGGTTACTCTTCGCAATGCTTGTAGGCTTTTTTATTTTTATGCAGTCGCTAGGGGTAAAGCGTTGGTCGGCTTTCTTGGGGGCAGTCTTTTGGGCATTTTCTTCCTACTTTATTATTTTGATTGACGCTGGGCATATTTGGAAACTAATGGTGCTAGCCTTTATTCCACCTACTATTGCTGGTATTATTTATACTTATAGGGGACAATACCTAAAAGGGGGAATTATTACGACCTTCTTCGCTGCTCTTCAGTTGATGTCGAACCACGTTCAGATGAGCTATTACTTCGCTTTCTTGATTGCCTTTATGCTTATTGCCTTTTTTGTTGAGGCATTACGTCAGAAAGAGGTTAAACGCTTTCTACAGGCAAGTTTAACATTGCTGGTGTCTGCTGTGCTTGCTATTGCAATGAACGCTTCAAATCTCTACCATACCTATGAATACAGTAAGCAAACAATGCGAGGAGGCTCGGCTCTTGCTCCTGAAACGCAAGGAAATAGTGGCTTAGATAAGGCTTATATTACGCAGTGGAGCTATGGAAAGGTGGAAACTTTGACTTTCCTTGTCCCAAATCTATATGGAGGTTCTTCGGCTTATGTAGGGCAAGATGAGGACTTAATGTCGCAAGTTGAACCTAAGTATCAACGAGTTTTAGCTCAGATGAGCCAATACTGGGGTGATCAACCCTTTACTTCGGGACCTGTCTATGTGGGAGCTTTTGTGCTATTCCTCTTTATTTTAGGAGCTTTTGTCGTTAAGACTCCAATGAAATGGGCATTGCTTGCAGGGACGTTGCTCTCTATTCTTCTTTCTTGGGGGCATAATTTAATGTGGCTAAGTGATTTGTTTATTGATTATTTTCCTCTATACAATAAGTTTAGAACAGTTTCGTCTATCCTTGTCGTGGCAGAATTTACGATACCAACTTTAGCAATTTTAGCTTTAGTGGAGTTTCTGAAAGCACCTAAGGAACTTCTAAAGAATTATCGTAGTGAACTAATACTTAGTTTGTCATTGACAATGGGATTAGCTCTACTTTTTGCTCTTGTGCCGAACTTATTCTTTGATTTCCTTAGTGATAGAGAAAGCGAACTATTCAAGTTTGTCCTTGCTCAGGGAGGCGTGACGGAAGTGCTTGATGCATTAAAAGGTTTGCGTGCCTCTGTCGTAGCAAGTGATGCGTGGCGTTCAGTTTGGGTTATTGCCTTATCTCTTGTGCCTTGTGCTTTGTATTACTATGGTAAGCTAAGCAAAGAATTATGCCTTGCTTTAGTTATTGTTATTAGCTTTGTGGACTTGTGGTCTGTTGATAAGCGTTACCTCAATGATAGTAAGTTCGTGGATATGGGACGAATTGAGGCAATGGCAAAGCCAATTACGCAAGCCGATAAAGTAATTGCAGAGGACAAAGACCCACATTTCCGTGTCTATAATATGTCTGTTAGTAGCTTTAATGATGCGACAACAAGTGCTAATCATAGAAGTATTGGAGGCTATCACGCAGCCAAGCTGAGCCGTTATCAAGATTTGATTGAACATCAGATTGCCAAGGGCAATAAAGCTGTACTAAATATGCTAGATACTCGTTATATCATTCAGAGAGATCAGCAAGGTAATTACTTGCCCCTAAGGAATAATGAGGCTTTCGGGGCAGTGTGGTTCGTGGATGAACTCTCTATCGTAAGCGATGCTGGGGAAGCAATGTCTGCTCTCTCTAGCGAAGACTTACTAACAAGGGCTGTCATTGAGCGAGATGATTTGCCAAAAAATTGGCAGGGAGATTATTCTGTAAATGCAGAATTATCCTCAATTAAGCTTGATAGTTATATGCCTAATAGGGCAACTTATTCGGCAAACTGTGCAGATGAAGTTTTTGCTGTCTTCTCGGAGATTTATTATCCGAAGGGCTGGCATCTATTAGTTGATGGCAAGGAAGTGCCTATTATTCGAACTAATTATACGCTTCGTGGGGCATTCCTTCCTAAAGGAGAGCATAAACTTGAAATGTATTTCAAGCCAAAGAGCTTGGAGCTAACGGAATTAGCGTCTATCATTGCTCAGATAATTCTGCTTCTTGCTCTATGTGTTTTTATCGTTCAAATAGTTAGAAAGAAATAATTTAAGAATTCAAAAATCTGATTAAAATGAAGAATGTATTGAAGGTACTTGCTCTGGCAAGTGCAACGCTTTTGCTTGGAAGCTGTAAAAGTCTGAAGCTAAGTAATAAGCAAGTCTATGTAGAGCCAAAGCCTCTTGAGGTAGTGGCTAACCAAGTGCAAGGAAAAGTTCATCTGAATTTTCCTAAGAAATCTTTCCCAAAGAAGGCAGTGCTACGCATTACGCCTATCATTCGCTATGCTGGTGGGGAGCGTTCGGCTAAAGATGTTTATTTCCAAGGGGAGAAGGCATACAATAACTATGCAGTTGTGCCTTACAAGTCTGGAGCTAATGTAAGTTTCGACTTTGCTATTCCTTTTGTTGCTCAAATGAAGAAAGGGGTTTTATCTCTAAAGCTTGCCGTGAAGAAAGGTTCTTCGTGGAAGCAACTCCCAGAATTGCGTATTGCAGAAGGAGTGCGTGCTGTAGAAACTTACGCCACAGCTAGAGGAATTAGTCCTGCTTTTGCTCCCGATGGTTTCCAACGCGTTATTAAAGAGGCTTATGATGCAAACATTATGTTCCAAATCCAGAGAGCAAATGTACGTTCGTCTGAAGCTAATAAGGAAGATGTAGAGGAGTGGAAGTATATCGTACAGAATGCAAAAGAAACACCTAATCAAAGGGTGAGCGTTGAGGTACAAGCTTATGCCTCTCCTGATGGTAATCAAGATTTGAATGAAAGACTCTCTGAATCTCGTGAGAAGAATACCCGTTCGGTCTTGAAGCGTGAGTTCCGTAAGCAAAGAATGTCTGACGTCGAGATTAATGCGCACTATACGGCAGAAGACTGGGAAGGCTTTAAGAAACTTGTTGAGGCTAGCGATTTGCAAGATAAAGACCTTGTGCTTCGTGTCCTAGAAATGTATCCAGATGCTGAGAGCCGTGAGCGTGAGATTAAGAATATCTCTGCTGTATTCTCTCAACTTGCTGATGAGATTTTGCCAAAGCTTCGTCGTTCACGTCTTGTGGCAAATATTGAAATTGTGGGTAAGACTGATGAAGAAATCCTTGATTGGTTGAATAAAGCTCCAGGTTTCTTGTCTATTGAGGAATTGCTTCACGCTGCAACTTTGATTAAAGACCCTCAGGAACAAATTAAGGTTTACCGTATTGTTAATAAGATTTTCCCTAAGGACTATCGTGCTTACAATAATATCGGTGCTGTACTTTATCAAGCTGGCAACCTTAAGCTTGCAGAGGTTTGGTTTAAGAAGGCTCAAAAGTGTGCGAATAATAATGTAACTAAGATGAATAAGGGCTTGATTTATCTTAATCAAGGTAAGGACGAGCAAGCAATGGAACTGATTGCTAATGCAACAGATGTCCCAGAGGGTGGACAAGCTCTTGGTTATTTGTTCCTAAAGCAAGGAGAGTATGCTAAGGCTAAAAAGCTTTATGGGGATTATGCAAGTAATAATGCTGTGATTGCTCATCTCCTAAATAAGGATTATCGTAAGGCAAACAAGGTGCTTAAATCAATCTCTAAGCCAGATGCTACGACTTATTACCTTAAAGCAATTCTTTCTGCTCGTCAGCACGATAAGCACGATGTGCAAACAGCACTCAAGGAAGCTGTAAAACTTAATCCTAGATTACTTAATGAGCTAGAAAACGATATTGAGTTTACTGAATATATAAAGGATGCTGATATTATTACTGCTCTAGTTAAAGCAGTCAAGGAGCATAAGTAATTAAGTCAATCAAGTTTAATGTCTTGTCCTAATATATTGTTACAATCTTTTAGGACAAGACAACCTCTAGCTTAATGATACAGCCAAATATTAGGAATACTTTGCTTATGAAGCTTAATAGAACTGACACGCACATCTAGGTCTTGTCCATACTTACCTTGATGATAGAGAACTTTTATCCGATGAAAGCCTTGCTCTAAAGCAATCTTGCCGTATGCCCCCTCGGGCAAAGCCCCCTTATCATTATCGACTACAAGTTTATCATCAAGAAAAAGCATTGCTCCGTCATCAGCATAAACATCAAAACGATAGACAGCACGTTCAGGCACATTAATAAAGCCTTCAAACTTAACAGCAAAATTCGTCTTCTCTGATATACCTTTTATCGAAAAGTTATCTGAAACAAAAGTCCTTGACGGCTTTGCTCTATCTACCTCAATAGCCTTTAGTTTTTGCTTATAAAAAGATGAAAACAGCCCTTGTTCAAGCTTATTTGCTTGAAGTCTAAATGCTGGTTCATACGTACTAGCCTTAACATCAATCGAAGTTATCCCCGAAGGGTAGAAGAACGTTTCCTCTCGCCCTCGCAGCGTTCGCACCCAAGTAGCAAAACGTTCTCCTCTCATTTCTATAAAGCGACAGCCTCGCACAAGCGAAGAATGAGCTTCAATCCCCGTAACACGTCCATAGCCTAAAGCTAGACCTTGATACAGACCAACCAAATCATTGCTATGCTCGTGTCCCACAAAAACACCCATCACATCCCCCATCTCCACAAAAGAAGTAAAAAGCCCCGAGTTCAATTTTGGCGAAGCATTCAAACCCTCTTCACAAAAGCCTAAGTAATTCTGACTTTCTTTCAAGGCAACGTATTCAGGAAAAGGAATATGAAAAAAAGCAAGCGAAGGCAGAGGCTCACGAAAGTTACTTCGCTTAGTAAACTGCTCACTCTCCTTCCGATACCAAGCTATTTGGTCTGAGTGTATCCAGTCAAAGAGTCCATTCTCTTTGCCCTTAGCATAAGTATTAGAGTCGAAGCAGTAGATTAAGCTACGAGCTTTCTTGCCCCCAAGGTTATAGATTGGGATAACACAATTTCCTCTCCCTGTAAGCTTTTTCGCTCCACGCTTCCCCACATAATAAGGCGAATGAAGAAGTAGGTCGTAAATCTCATCTTTCGTAATATGGTGCGTGTCGTGATTGCCTAAGGTTACCACGAAAGGCAATTTCAGTTCATCAAAAAGCCTAATCACCTCAAGCCAAGTTTTCCTTGCCTCTTCAGATGTAACTATATCGCCCGTTAGGACAGCAAGCTGAGGTTCTTCCAGTCGAGTAAGTTCCTTAATCAAATGCTTTGTTTCCTTTGCCCCCTTACTTTCCTTAGACCAATGCGTATCCGTTACCTGCATTATCTTGAATGTCCCAGCCTGATTAAAGCGAAGTTTAATCTTTTGAGCTTGGATATTTACTTCTCCTAGCCAAAGAAAACAGAGAGATAAGAGATAAACAATCCCTTTCATAGACTAATCATTTAGACGAAGTATCGTAAGCACTGCCGAATGGTCTGAGGCATAAATCTCAGTTTTATCTGTACGGATATTATCATTAAGCATAATCTCCCAATCTTTTGACACAAAGATATAATCAATGCAACCACGCTTATCCTCTGCAATTCGTCCAAAATTATGGAATGTCCAATCTTTGCCTTTCTTCACCTTAGCGTTTATTCGACTATTGTAATAAGGCGTCTTAGGAGGAGCTTTAGCAAGGGCATCAGTCATTTCCAAGACAACATCATCTTTAGGGTCTGCATTAAAATCTCCCATAACGATGAAAGGTCTGTCGCCTCCTAGTTCTTGCACCTTCCTCTTAATTAGTCCCACAGAACTAGCACGAGCAACTAAACCAACGTGGTCAAAGTGAGTATTCAGCACAAAAAATTCCTTATCCGTTTGCTTATCTTTCAGCACAGCCCAAGTAGCAATACGCTCACAAACAGCGTCCCACCCTTTCATTCCAATAGAATCAGGCTTTTCACTTAGCCAAAAGTGCCCGTTCTTCACAAGGTCAAAACGCTCTTTCTTATACCAAAGAGCCGAATACTCTCCTTTCGTTTCTCCGTCTTCTCGTCCTACCCCCAAGACAGCAAACTCAGGCATTAACTCTTGCAAGTCTTGCAATTGATGGTGCAAAGTTTCTTGAGTCCCAAGGATATTAACCTCATTATCTTTGATAATTTGAGCAACTAAAGTTTTACGCTTGTCCCAAGTGTGTGGAGCATCTTGGCTATTATCGTAGCGAACGTTAAAACTCATAGCTGTTACTCTCCCCTCTCTAGGCTGAGGTTTGCAAGCTATAACTATTAGGACGAGTAAAATAGGGAGAAGCCCTTGTCTTAATTTCTTCATTAGTTTATTTTTTCTTCTTATTGTACTGTACTATCTTCCCTCCAAAATTAGCTATAATATTACAATTCACTCAAAAAGTTCTGAGGAAAAAGAAAAGTCCACCACGGGGTGGACAAAAATCCATTCCGTCGTGGACTTTTGTCCATAGCCGTGTGGACTAAAATATTACTAATAGAGCTTATGTAAGTCTAGGGATATACCTCCTAAATAAGTGCGACCTGTCGTTGCTGGAGAATTATTATTGTAGAAAGATGGTACATAATTAAATAGGTTCTGTATACGAAAAGAGAGATGAACCCCCTTAAAAATACGTTGTGTAAGCCCTAAGTCCCACATCTGATATCCTTCATAAGTTTTTGGTCTTAGCTTAGACTCTTGCCCAGCCCCAACAACAAGCTCAACAGTTTCTACTGAAGATAAATAACGCCCATTAAGGGTAAGAGCAAAGCCGTAATTCTTCCAATTCTTAGCATACTCTATATGACAATTAGCCGTATGAGGACGGGTCTTAGACAAAGAAATCCCTTCATCAGAATTTTCATCGTGCTCATGCGTATAGACATAAGACAAGCGAGCTGAAAGTCCCCAATTATATCTTGCCGAAACACTTGCTTCAAGAGAAGTAATACGCATAGCATCAATATTAGTATATACCATTCCTCCTTTTTGGCTTGGACTAAGTCCCTCACGACTATCGTCCCAAATCGTCGTAATGCGATTACTAACATCACTATGATTAAGCATTAATGTTGCATTATAATTCCGGCGACTATACTCAGCAGAAAACTGATAATTATGGCTAGATTCGCTCTTTAAATCTTCATTCCCATAAATCATAAAAATATCAGCCATATTGAAAACCATATAACTTTCTTTAAGCGTTGGGCTACGAAATCCCATAGCATAAGAAGACCTTAGACGAAAATAAGGAAAAAGTTTATATAACAAGCTAAGCTTGGGTGTTAGGCGATTAGCTGTCGTAGCAGAAAAGTAGTCGTAACGTAAAGCTCCAACAAGATTAAGCTTAGGCAAAACATCATAATCAAACTGAGCAAATACATCTGCTGTGTATTGAGAATGGTCACCGACATCCTCAAATTGATAAGAATAAAGATAGTCCCTCATTCCGTCCCCTCCGAGCGTAAGCGTCATCTCGGGTTTGAAAGTGTGGGTATAAAGTAAACGGAAAATTCGCTGAGTATTAATGTAACGAACAAGCTCTTGTCGCTTAGGAACAAGCTCTTGAGTCTTGTCGTACTTATCAAAAGATGCCGTAATATCTAGAACATCTTGCGAACTTAGTTTAAGCTTCAAGTCTGCATCAGCAGTATAACCGTAGAAATGTCTATGAACCTTATCAGAAAGCTCCCTTGTTCTCTTAAAAAAAGAACCTCCAAGTTTGAGCTTAACATCTTCATTAAAAGTATAGTTAATTACTTGCTTTAGACTATTAGATGAACTGCCATTAACCTTAGTAAAGTCCCCAAGATTTTTCATTTTTTGCTCATCAATAGAAGTATGGAGCAGAGATGTTGTCATTGCAAACTTATCCTTTGCATAGCTTACAACAGAAGAATAACGTTGATTATTAAAATTTCCCCAACGACTAGCGACTGTTGCCCTTAGACCTTCCTTGGCTTTCTTCGTAATAATATTGATAACAGCTCCCATTGCCTGCGAACCATAAAGCGTAGAAGCTGAACCTTTGACAATCTCGATACGCTCTACATTCTCAAGACTAAGGCGACTATAGTCTGGGTTATCCATAGTTTCGCCTGCAATGCGATTACCATCAACTAAGAATAGAATTTTATTGCCCCCAAAACCTTGGAAATTAAGTACCGTTTGTTGGTTCATTGCGAAAGAAAACTCCACCCCTGGTAGAATAGAAGTTAGCAACTCTTGCATATTCGTAGCATCAGTTCGCTCAATTTCTTTGGCAGAGATAACCTGAGTAATCACAGGAACATTCTTCAGAAGCTTAGGTGTACGTGTCGCCGTTACGACAAGTGTTTCAAGGTCTTTGGTTTCCTGTGCGACAAGGTTTATAGAGCTTAGCAAGAAAAAAGCAAAAATTAGCCAATAAGGCTTGATATACTTAGACATAATCTCTTGAGATATTCTTATATATAAAAAAGCAATTCAAATAGCTAATGCCGAAGCCTAGTACTTGAACTGCTTTTCCTTGTTTTGTAGTTTTTTAGTTTTGATAAGGAGGATTACTGCACCACCTTCTTAGCATCTTTAATGGTAACGTGAATTTCATACTTTGCATTTGGGAACCAAGTCAAGTTCATAGAAAGAACTCCTTCTTGATTAACCGAACCAGTTGATGAAACCTTACTATTAGGATAAGGTTTCCCCATTGTAATACTAATCGTTTGTTCAGCTGAGTTAAGCGTATAAGTAGCACCTGTTTTGCTAACCTTTACGTTAGGTAGAGTAAAAGGACTAATACTCAGGTTTTTATATCCTTGAAAAGAAGGGACATCAATACTAAGGACATTCTTACTCGTAGACTTTACCTTAACCAATCCTTTAGTTTCAGTGATAGCTCCGTGAGCCGAAGCCTTAATAATAGCATCATAATCTCCAACAAGAAGTTTAGCATAATCCGTTTTTTGCTCAACGACAATAGGCTCTTCTTTTTTAGCATTATCTTTATCACACGATACAAAAGCAACTGAGCTTGCTAATGTAATCATTACAGCACCTAATAAGTGATTTAATTTCATTTTCTTTAAATATTTAGATTTGTTCAACAATTATCTTATTTCACAACAAAAGTAAAATATATTACTTAGTTACACAATACCTACTAATAGGGATATTCAATAAAAAAAGCGTAGAATACGTTATAATAAGCAATAGTAAGGAGTAGAATATTGTCCACAATTAAGTTTCGAAATAAGAGCTATTCCTATATTAAAAAGTAAGATTTTATTCTGCCTTAGAGATAAGTAAGGGTAAAGTCCTAAAAGATAAGCCAAAATTTTCTGATTTCGACCATTCAAATTTCCAATAACGCTAACAAAAAGAAACGGACACAGGGCTTGAAGCTCTATGTCCGTTTTTAGGTATTGAGATTAGATACTGACAAGTGTAGCAGAAAGGATTTCTACTAACCTAACTAATAACTCTAAAAAGTATTAGATTGTGTGTCCTACAAAGTCTCCAGAAAGGAGGTG
>PDWI01003715.1_pt1 | contig 21246 bp, 18 predicted proteins | sample 1430891 | NCBI WGS metagenome assembly PDWI01 (sample SAMN01162508, study PRJNA174530) | Oral metagenome, whole genome shotgun sequencing project. | biome: Marine environment; feature: Marine mammal; material: Swab sample of the gingival sulcus; isolation source: swab sample of gingival sulcus... | reverse complement strand
AAAGGAGAAGGTATGAAACGAGCTTTAATTTCAGTTTACGATAAAAATGGAATTTTAGAATTTGCAAAATTTTTAATAGAGCAAAACATAGAAATTATTTCAACGGGAGGGACATACAAATATTTAAAAGAAAATAATATTCCTGTAATTGAAGTAAATAAAATTACAAATTTTGATGAAATGTTGGATGGACGTGTAAAAACTTTACACCCAAATATACATGGAGGAATTTTAGCTATAAGAGAAAACTCAGAGCATATGCAAACCCTAAAAGAAAGAAATATTTCAACTATTGATTATGTCGTAGTAAATCTTTACCCATTTTTTGAAAAAGTGAAAGAAAATTTATCTTTTGAAGAAAAAGTTGAATTTATTGATATAGGTGGACCGACTATGCTTCGTTCAGCAGCAAAATCTTTTAAAGATGTTGTAGTTATATCTGACATTGAAGATTATCAAAAAGTGCAAAATGAAATGTTAAAGAACAATGGACTTGTTTCATTTGAAACAAGAAAAAGATTGGCAGGGAAAGTTTTTAATTTGACCTCTGCCTATGATGCAGCAATTTCTAATTTCTTATTGGAGAGTTTAGAAGAGAAAAATTCAGACGACATATTCCCTAAATATTTGAATGTTTCTTACACAAAAAAAATGGAGATGAGATACGGAGAAAATTCTCATCAAAAGGCTAGTTATTACACAGATAATTTAAGTGAAGGGGCAATGAAAAATTTTAAACAACTTAATGGCAAGGAGCTTTCATATAATAATATTCGAGATATGGACTTGGCTTGGAAAGTTGTATCCGAATTTGAAAATGAAATTTGTTGTTGTGCTGTGAAACATTCCACACCTTGTGGAGTTGCAATAGGGAAGACTGTAAGTGAAGCCTACCATAAGGCTTATGAAGCAGATTATGTTTCAATTTTTGGCGGAATAGTAGCTTTCAATCAAAAAGTTGATGAAACTACAGCAAAATTACTTAGTAAAACTTTTTTAGAGATAATAATTGCTCCAGATTTTTCCGATGCAGCACTTAAAATTTTGAAAGAAAAGAAAAATTTAAGATTGATTGCTTGTGAACAGAAGCCGCAAGATAAATTTGAACTTATCAAAGTTGATGGTGGAATTTTAGTTCAAAGTACAGATAAAAAGTTATACGAAGATTTAGAGGTAGTTACAAAAGAAAAACCAAGTTCGGATGAAATGGATGACTTGCTTTTTGCAATGAAGATTGTAAAGTATGTAAAATCAAATGCTATTGTTGTGGCTAAAAATTTACAAATACTTGGAATAGGTGGTGGAGAAGTTAGTAGAATTTGGGCTACAGAAAAAGCTCTTGAAAGAGCAAAGGCTAAGTTGAAGGAATTTAATTCTTCTGATGATAGTTTAGTAATGGCATCAGATGCATTTTTCCCATTTAAAGATGTAGTTGAACTTGCAGAAAAAGAAGGTGTTACGGCTATCATTCAACCTGGTGGCTCTGTGAGAGATAAGGAATCTATTGAAATCTGTGATAAGAAAAATATTTCAATGGTGTTTACAAAGCTTAGACATTTTAAACACTAATATTATTATTTACTTTTTTACGGGCAAAAAAGTAACAAAAAGCCCTTTTGCCACGAAATTTCAAAGGGGTAGTTAATAGGCTAGGTTAAGATAAAGAAAATAAAATAGGTTGTGAGGGTGAAGCCCTCACACAAAAGGCGAGCAGAGGAGCCCAAAATAAAAAATGGAGGTAGTATGAAAATTTTAATAGTTGGAGCAGGTGGAAGAGAACACGCAATAGCAAAAAAACTTGCAGAAAATCAAAAAGTTGAGAAAATTTTTGCTGCACCTGGAAATGCTTTTAATAAATTGATAAATGAATGTGAAAATATAAATTTAAAAACAACAACTGAAATTTTAAATTTTGCCAAACAAGAAAAAATTGATTTAACTATTGTTGGAAGTGAAGAATTACTTGTTGATGGAATTGTAGATAAATTTCAAGAAAATAATTTAAAAATCTTTGGTCCTAATAAAAAGGCTGCAATGCTTGAAGGTTCAAAAGCCTTTGCTAAAGACTTTATGCAAAAATATGGAGTTAAAACTGCAAAATATAAATCATTTACAGATAAAGCAGAAGCAATAAAGTTTTTAGATGAAATGAATTTCCCTCTTGTTATAAAGGCAAGTGGTCTTGCAGCTGGAAAGGGAGTAGTAATCTGTCAAAATAGGGAAGAAGCTCTTGTAGCACTTGATGATATGATGACAAACAAAGTTTTCTCAAATGCTGGAGATACTGTTGTAATCGAAGAATTTTTAGATGGAGTAGAAATTTCTCTTCTTTCTATAACTGACACGAATAAAATTATTCCATTTATCTCTGCTAAAGATCACAAAAAAATTGGAGAAAAAGAAACAGGACTTAATACTGGAGGTATGGGAGTAATAGCTCCTAATCCATACTACACAAAAAAAATAGAAGAGAAATTTATGAAAAATATTTTGGAGCCAACATTAAAAGGTTTACAAGAAGAAAAAATGAAATTTGCAGGGATAATATTTTTTGGACTTATGGTTGTAAATAGTGAAGTTTATTTACTTGAATACAATATGAGAATGGGAGATCCAGAAACACAAGCAGTTTTACCTTTAATGGAAGATGATTTTTTAAGTATTTTAGAAAAAGCTATGAAATTTGATTTGGATGAAATAAAAATAAATTGGAAAAAGCAATCTTCTTGTTGTGTTGTTTTAGCTTCGGGAGGATATCCTAAAGAATATAAAAAAAATTATGAAATTCAAGGCTTAGATAAAGTTAAAAATAAAATCTTTTTTGCAGGGGTAAAAAGTTCTGACAAAGAGGAAGAGGAAAAGAAATTTTTAACTAATGGTGGTAGAGTTTTAAATGTTGTTGCACTTGCGGATAATTTAGAAGAAGCAATTTCAAAAGCTTATGCTGATATAGAAAAAATTTCTTTTACTAATGCTTATTATCGTAAAGATATTGGAACTTTATATAAAGATATTATTTAATGAAAAAGAGTATTAAGAGACTGTTACAAATATTGTAACAGTCTCTTTTAAAATTTTGAAAAAGAAGAATATTTTTAAAGACTATTCAATAAATAGTTTATCAATTAAATTTGTAATCATTTTTGGTTCAATCAAATTCCATTTTTCAATATGAGATAATTTCTGATACTCTTCTTTTGAAATAGAATGATAATCAAGAGTATTGATTGGCATAATTCCCATATTTTTATTACTGGGGAACGGAAGCCATTCTTTTAAGTCAGCATTAGGACCATATATTCCAAGTGAAGAAATTCCGACAGCTTGAGCTAAATGTCTTCCACCTCCTTCATTTCCTATAAAGTAATCACAATTTTCTAAAAGGGGAACTAAATCTTTTATAGTAGGAGTTTCTATATCAGAAAAGATATTTTTATTATTTCCAATATCACTGTGAATTTTTTTTATTGCCTCTTTTTGATCTTTTGAATAAAAAAAGATGATTTGTGTATCATATTTATCTATTAGATATTGGACAACTTTTTTCATTTTTTCCATTGGATAAATTTTACTCTTTACCCTTGAATAAATTGAAAAAGCTACAACCTTCTTAGAGAAATTTATCCCTGATTTTTCCATAAGCTTTCTATATTTTTCTTTTTCTGCCATTTTAGCTTTAAATTTAAAATCTAAATTTAATCTTAATTTATAACCATCATTTTCTAATGGGCTTAATAATTGTCTTAAAAATTTATCAACTTTATTTAAAGACTCTGGTTCTTTTTGTTTGTGAGTATAAAATATTCCACGTTTTTTATTAAATCTTCCTATTCTATAAGGACTACTTAGGGAAAATAAACAAAATAATTCACTTTTGGGTGTTGACATAACATCAATAATAATATCATATTTTTCTCTAGTTATTCTATAGACGTTTTTTAAGTAATTTAATATATTCTTTCTATTTTTTTCTTTTATAGTTATAATGTTATCTGCATAGGGATGACCATAAAATAAATGGGCAATTTCTTCATATAGAACATAATCAACTCGAGCGTTAGGAAAAGTAAGCTTTAAAGAATTACATAAAGGTAAACAAAGTATAGCATCTCCTATTCTTTTAAATCTTATAACTAGTATTTTAATATTGTCATTTTGATTAAATTTTAATTTTTTTTTCATTCTCTCCTCCATTTTCTTAACTTTTTTACTTAATTTTATTATAACACATCAAAAAAATTTTAAAAAAATAGAAATAATAATTTTATTTTTTATGTTATAATAGAATGTCAAATTAATTTTTGAAAGAGGGATTTATGAAAAAAGCAATTTTTTTAGACAGAGACGGTACGATAAATGTTGAAAAAAATTATTTATATAAAATAGAAGATTTAGAATTTGAAGTAGGTGCAATAGAAGCTTTAAAGACATTTTCAAAACTAGGATATTTATTAATAGTTGTAAGTAATCAATCAGGTATAGGAAGAGGATATTATACTGAAGAAGACTTTTTAAATTTTTCAGAAAAAATGAATAGTATTTTAAAAAAAGAAGGAGTGAAAATAGAAGAATTTTATTTTTGTCCACATCATTTTGAAGAAGGAAAAGGAAAATATAAAATAAAATGTGAATGTAGAAAACCAAATAATAAGTTGATAGAAGATGCAATAAAAAAATATGATATAGATAGAACACAGTCTTTTATGATAGGGGATAAAATATCAGATGTTGAAGCTGGTATAAAGTCAGGATTAAATTCAATTTTGGTAAGGACTGGGCATGGAAAAGAAGAGGCAAAAAAGAGAGAATTATCAAATATTAAAATCTTTAAAAATATTAAGGTTTTTAGCGAATATTTAAAGAGAAGAATACTTAATGTTTTATTAGAGGAAGAATTTGAGAAAAAAACTGCTGTTTCAGGTATAGCTATGAATACAGAAAAAATAGGAGAAGGAAATTTATTTTTGGCTATAAATAATGGAAATAGATATATAGAAATGGCTCTTGAGAAGGGAGCGAGTTTGGTTATAGCTGATGATACTGAGCTAGAAGATGAAAGAATTATAAAAGTTAAAGATACTATAATTACAATGCAGAATTTAGCAAAAAAATATAGACAAAGACTTGATCCGGAAGTAATTGGGATTACTGGAAGTAATGGAAAAACATCCACAAAAGATATAATTTATAGTATTTTATCAACAAAATATAAATGTTTAAAAACTGAAGGAAACTATAATAATCATATAGGTTTACCCTATACGATATTAAATCTAACAGATGAAGAAGATTACGCAATTTTAGAAATGGGAATGAGTGATTTTGGAGAAATAAAGTTACTATCTGAAATATCAAAACCTAATTATGCAATTATAACTAATATTGGAGATTCTCACTTAGAATTTTTAAAAAACAGAAAAAATGTATTTAAGGTTAAAACAGAAATTTTAGATTTTGTAGAAAAAGAGAATACTTTTGTCTGTGGAGATGATGAATATCTTTTAAATTTAAGCGTCAATAAAATAGGTTTTAACGATAATAATACACAAAAAATTAGTTTTGAGGAAATTCATGATAAGGGTAGTAAATTTGTATTTGAAAATGAAGAATATAAAATCTCATTATTAGGGAAACACAATATTATAAATACGTCTTTAGCTATAGCCCTAGTAAAAAGAATAGGACTTTATAAAATAGAAATAGAAGAGGGATTAAAAAATATAAAAATTACTGATATGAGATTTCAAGAAATAAAAATTAAAGATGATATTTTTATAAATGATGCATATAATGCGAGTCCAACTTCTATGAAAGCTGCTGTTGATACTTTTGAGGCTATATATAATGGGAAATATAAAATAGCAATTTTAGGAGATATGTTAGAACTAGGAGATGGAGAAATAAATTTTCATATTGAAATTTTGAATTATTTACAAGATAAAAAAATAGATTTAATTTATCTATATGGCTTGAGAATGAAAAGGGCTTATGAAAAGTTTTCTGGAGATAAAAATAAATTTTTATACTTTAGTACTAAGGAAGAGATAGTAGAGAGTTTAAAAGAAATAAAAACAAAAGAAAATTTAAGAAAAAAAGCAATACTTCTAAAAGCTTCGAGAGGTATGAAATTAGAAGAAATAATTAAAGCAATATAAAGGAGCGAATAAGAATAATGTTATATTTTATGGGATTACATTTTGACAATTTAGTATTTTTAAAATCGATTTATCTAAGGGCATTTATAAGCTTTGTTTTATCATTTTCTGTGGTTTTATTCACAGGAAAACCATTTATAAATTATTTAAAAGTAAAGAAATTTGGTGAATTAATAAGAAAAGATGGACCAAGTTCTCATTTTTCTAAGAAGGGAACTCCAACTATGGGAGGAGTTTTAATAATATTTTCTATTTTATTAACAACTATTTTAGTAAATAACCTGTCTAATAAATTAATAATACTTATTTTTATAAATACATTACTATTTGCTGCGATAGGTTTTATAGATGATTACAAAAAGTTTACTGTAAGTAAAAAGGGTCTATCTGGAAAGAAAAAATTATTTTTTCAGGGGCTTATTGCTCTTTTAGTTTGGGCATATGTTAATTATGTTGGATTGACAGGAGATAGAAGTCTAGACTTATCTATTATAAACCCAATAAAAGCTTCTAGTACATTTTTTATAGGTGGAATAGGAATGTTTGTATTTATTCAAATAATTTTGATGGGAACGTCAAATGCTGTAAATATAACTGATGGTTTAGATGGACTAGCTATAATGCCAATGTTAATTTGTTCAACTATTTTAGGAGTAATAGCTTATTTTACTGGACATATAGAACTTAGTAAATACTTAAATTTATTTTATATAGTTGGAGCAGGAGAAATAAGTGTGTTCTTATCTTCAGTAACAGGAGCAGGACTTGGTTTTCTTTGGTATAATAGTTATCCAGCACAAATTTTTATGGGAGATACAGGTTCTTTAACTCTTGGGGGAATTTTAGGAGTAATAGCAATTTTATTAAAACAAGAATTAATACTTCCTATAATGGGGTTTGTATTTGTTTTAGAAGCAGTTTCAGTTATTTTACAAGTCGGTTCTTTTAAGTTAAGAGGAAAGAGAATCTTTAAAATGGCACCTATTCATCATCATTTTGAGTTATCAGGAATACCAGAAGCAAAAGTAACTGTTAGATTTTGGATTGCGACTTTAATTTTTGGAATAATAGCTTTAGGAATAGTTAGAATGAGAGGAATTATAATATGAAAAAAGCAATGGTATATGGAAATGGTTTAAGTGGAAAAGGAGCTAAAAAACTTTTAGAAAAAATTGGATATGAAGTTATTTTAGTTGATGATAAAACTGCTATTTCTTCTGAAGAGGCAATGAGATACCTTGATGAAAAAAATAATAAAATAGAAATTTTCATTAAAAGTCCAGGGATTCCTTATAATAACCTGATACAAAAAGCGAGACAAGAAAAAATAGAGATATTAGATGAAGTCGAATTAGTTTATGATTATATGCTTACTAATAATATTAATACAAAGATAATTGCAATAACAGGAACAAATGGAAAAAGTACAACGACAGTAAAAATGTCTGAATTAATTTCTCATGCCGGTTATAAATCGGCTTATGCTGGAAATATAGGTGTATCATTCTCACAAACCATATTAAATGCAGAGAAGGAAAACAACAATTTAGATTTTATTGTTTTGGAACTTAGTTCTTTTCAATTAGAAAATATAAAAAAGTTTAAGCCTTATATAGCTTTAATAGTTAATTTAGGACCTGATCATATAGAGAGATATTCATCTTTTGATGAATACTATGACACGAAATTTAATATTTCTATCAATCAAAGCGAAAAAGATTTTTTTATAGAAAATATTGATGATAAAGAAATAGTTAGAAGAGAGGACAAGATTAAAGGTAATACTATTAATCTTTCAAAGGGAGAAGTTGCTGATATATATTCAAAAAATGAGAAGATATATTGGAAAAAAGAATATATAATGGAAGCTACTGAATTGAGTTTAAAGGGAGAGCACAATTTACAAAATATGCTCTATATAATAGCAGTAGCTAAAATTATAGGAATAGAAAATAAAAAAATTATTGAGTTTTTGTCTATGGCAAAACCATTGGAGCACAGGACAGAAAACTTTTTTAATTATGGGAAAGTCAAATTTATAAATGATTCGAAGGCGACAAATGTTGACTCGACTAAAGTTGCACTAGAATCGTATAAGGATTGTATTTTAATTTGTGGTGGCTATGATAAAGGAGTAGATTTAAAACCACTGGCAGTTTTAATTAAAAAGTATACAAAAGAGGTTTATTTGATTGGAGTTATAGCGGAACAAATAAAAAAAATATTACTTGATATTAATTATAATGAAGATAAGATTTCCGATTTAGAAAATATAGAAAGTTCTTTAAAAGAATTAAAAAAGGAGCTTAACAAAGAAAAAGAGGAAGTTATCCTCTTATCGCCAGCAACTTCAAGTTACGATCAATTTAAATCATTTGAACACAGAGGTAAATATTTTAAAGAGAAAGTAATAGAAATATTTGGGTAGGTGTAAAATATGAAGAAAGTGTTACTTACAACGGGTGGAACAGGGGGACATATATATCCTGCTCTTGCAGTTGCAGATAATTTAAAATCTAAGGGAATAGAGACTGTTTTTGTTGGAAGCAACTTAAGAATGGAAAAAGATATAGTTCCTGTTAGTGGACATAGGTTTATAGGTTTAGATATTAAAGTTCCGAGAAATTTGAAAAATATATTCTTTTATATTAAAGCGATATTCAAGGCATACGCTATAGTAAAAAGAGAACAACCAGATGCAATAATTGGTTTTGGAAATTATATTTCAATTCCAGTTGTTCTAGCAGGAATTTTACAAAGAAAAAACATATATTTACAGGAGCAAAATGCAAATTTAGGTTTTGCTAATAAATTTTTTTATAAGTTTTCAAAATTTACTTTTTTAGCTTTCGAAAAAACTTACGATGATCTTCCTATGAAATATCAAAAAAAATTTAAGGTAACTGGAAATCCTTTAAGAAAAGAAATATATAAACTAGATTACTTAGAAGAAAGAAAAAAATTGGGAATAAAAGCAGAAGAAAAAATAATACTCATAACAGGTGGAAGCTTAGGAGCAGAAGAGATTAATAATGGAATTATAAAAAGTTGGGAAAAAATAACTAAAACAGGAAATATTAGAATTTTTTGGGCGACAGGTAAAAATAATTATGAGAAAGTAATCTCTCAAATAAAAGAGAAGAGAGAAATAGATAGAATAGCTTCTTACTTTGAAGATATGTTAAATGTAATGGCTGCATCAGATTTAGTAATTTGTCGTGCAGGAGCTTTAACTATATCAGAAGTTATAGAATTAGAAAGACCATCTATAATTATTCCGTATTTTTCTACAAAAGTTGGACAATATGAGAATGCAAAGATATTGAAAGAGAATGAAGCCGCTTATATATATACAAATGCTGAAGTTGATAAAGCAATTGAAAAAGCGTTAGTACTTATTGAAAATATAGAAGAAACAAAAAAAATGAGAATTAGACTAAAATCATTAAAGAGCTCTAAAGCCTCAGAAGAGATAATTGCAAACTTAGATATTTGGAGGAACTAGTGTTATGATAAAAGAAGAAGCAAAAGAAAAAATTTATTTCATAGGTATAAATGGAATAGGAATGAGTGGTCTTGCTAAAATAATGAAATGTAGAGGGTACGATGTTTTAGGTGCAGACATTTCAAAGAGTTATGTTACAGAGGAACTTAATTCATTAGGTATTAAAGTTTTTACAGAACACGACGAAAAGAATGCTGAGGGAGCAGATTTTATAGTTGCTTCAACTGCTATTAAAGAAAATAATCCTGAAATTTCTTACGCAAAAAAAAATAATATAAAGATTTTAAAAAGAGGGGAACTTTTAGCAAAAATATTAAATGAAGAAGTTGGAATAAGTATTTCAGGGACTCATGGGAAGACAACAACAACTTCGATGCTTGGAGCAACAATGCTTAGAGAAAATCCAACGATAGTTATAGGTGGAATATTACCTGAAATAAAATCAAATGCGATATGCGGAAATGGAAAATACTTTATTGCAGAAGCGGATGAAAGTGACAATTCATTTTTATATATGAGACCTAAATATTCTGTTATAACTAATATAGAAGCGGATCATTTAGATGTACATGAAAATTTAGAAAATATAAAAAAATCTTTTCTTCAATTTATTTGGCATACACAAGAAGAAGTATTAGCTTGTGTAGATTGTAAAAATACTAGAGATGTTATAGAAAATTCTACTGAGCGTCAAAAAATAAAAACTTACTCTTTAAAAAACACAAATGCAGATATTTATACTAAAGATATTAAAATAGAAAATAAGAAAACATTGTTTGAAGTTATTATTGATAAAAAAGAAATAGGAGAATTTACTTTAAGTGTTCCAGGGGAGCATAATATTTTAAATTCTCTACCAGTAATATATTTTTCTTTGAAATTTGGGGTGGATAAGGAAACTATACAAGATGCTTTATCTAAATTTAAAGGTTCAAAGAGAAGGTATGATATTCTTTTTGATAACAAGATAAATTCTAAAAAAATAAAGATAATAGATGATTATGCACATCATCCAACAGAAATAAGAGCTACTCTTAAAGCAGCTAAAACAATTGATAATTCAGATTTAATTGCAGTTTTTCAACCTCATAGATATAGTAGAGTAGAGTTTTTATTAAAGGAATTTAATGGGGCATTTAATGAAGCTAAAAAGGTTTTATTGTTACCGATTTATTCAGCTGGAGAAGAAAATAGAAATGAAATGAGTAGTGAAAAATTAAAGCAGAGTATTAATCATATTAATATTGAAATGGTTAATAAGTGGAAAGATGTTAAAAAGTATGTAAATGATATAAAAAATGATACAACTTTTATATTTATGGGAGCGGGAAGTGTATCCAATTTAGCTCATGAATTAAGCAAAGAGCTTGAAAAAAATAGGAATTAAAATATTTATAGAGAGGATAGAAGACTATAATGAAAGAATTTAATAATCAAGAAATAAAAGTTTATTCTAATATGAAAGTTGGTGGAAAAGCTAGAAAACTTATAATTTTGGAAGAAAAGAAAGAAATTGCAAAAGTTTACAAAGAAGAAAAAGATATTTTTGTATTGGGAAATGGAACGAATGTTCTTTTGACAGATGATTATATGGATAAAACTTTTGTGTGCACAAAAAAAATAAATAAAATAATTGATATTGGCAATCAAAGATTAAGAGTGGAAATGGGAGCAACTATCAATGAACTTATAGAAGCTATGAAAAAATATAATTATTCTGGTTTGGAAAGTTTATACGGGATACCTGGAACAATAGGTGGACTTATTTATATGAATGGTGGAGCCTTCGGAGTTGAAATTTTTGACAAAATAGAAAGTGTTGAAATTTTAGATGAAAATCTAGAAGTTAGAGAAGTAAAAAGAGAAGATTTAATAGTTTCATATAGAAAAACAGAAATCCAAGATAGAAAATGGCTTGTAATAAGTGCTATTTTTAAATTTGATACAGGTTTTAATTTAGAAAAAGTTAAAGAAATAAAAGAGCTTAGAGAAAGTAAGCATCCACTTGATAAACCTAGTCTAGGAAGTACATTTAAAAATCCAAAAGGAGATTTTGCTGCTAGATTAATATCTGAGTGTAATTTAAAAGGTTATAGAGTAGGTGGAGCAAAAATATCGGAAAAGCATCCTAATTTTATATTAAATATGGGTGATGCTACTTTTAATGATATAGAAAATATTTTAACAACAGTTAAAACTAAGGTTTATGAAAAATTTAATTTAAAATTAGAAGAAGAAATAATAATTATAAAAAATTAAAAATAGGAGAAAATATGAAAATAGCAGTTTTTATGGGGGGAACTTCTTCGGAAAAAGAAATTTCATTAAGAAGTGGAGAAGCAGTTTTAAATAGTTTAAAAAAACAAAACTATGATGCTTATGGAGTTATTTTAGATGAAAAAAATCAAATTAATGCTTTTATTGAAAATGATTATGATTTGGCCTATTTAGTTTTACATGGTGGGAATGGAGAAAATGGGAAAATTCAGGCTTTATTAGATATATTGGGGAAAAAATATACAGGTTCTGGATTTTTGGCTAGTGCTATAACTATGGACAAAAAAAAGACCAAACAGATAGCAAGTGAAATTGGAATATTGAGTCCAAAAGAGTATTCAAAGATGGAAGATGTTAAAAAATTTCCTGTCATAGTTAAACCTGTTGATGAGGGATCAAGTAAAGGACTTTTAATATGTAATAACCAACAAGAATTAGAGGTTGCTATAAGTAAAATATCTAAACCTATAATTGAAGATTATATTATTGGAGAAGAGTTGACAGTTGCTGTTTTAAATGGAGAAGCATTAGGAGTATTAAAAATAATTCCTAAGGCAGCAAAAATATATGATTATGATTCAAAATATAATGTAGGAGGGTCAATTCATGAATATCCTGCTAAGATTGAAGATAAACTTTATAAGGAAGCTATGAAAAAATCTGAGGCTATTCATAGAGAGTTTGGAATGAAAGGAATATCAAGAAGTGATTTTATTTTAAAAGATAATGAGCTATATTTTTTAGAGGTGAATTCATCCCCTGGAATGACCAATACAAGTTTGGTTCCTGATTTAGCTACATTGAAAGGTTTAACTTTTGATGATGTTGTAAGGAATATGGTAGATACATTTAAAGATTAATTAAAGCGTAATCTAAGATAAGAAGGAAAATTATTATGATTTTAAGAATTGGTATTTTGAGTTTAGTTATTTATATATTTTTTCTCATACCAGAAAAATTTTTAAATTTAGACTATTTTAAAATAACTAAAATAAATACAATAGATAATTCAAAAATGTTACAGTCTGAATTGACAAACTTAACAAAAAAGATATATAATAAGAAGAGTACCCAAATAAATTACAGAGAATTAGAGAATTTTTATAGAAAAGATTTAAGAATAAAAGATATAAAAATTCAAAATGATTCTTTAGGTAAAATAATAATAACTACTGAGGGGAAAAAATTAAAGTATTATACCGTTGACAACAATAGAGTATTTCTTATGAATGAAAACGGAGAAATTTTTGGATATTTAAATGAAAGTAAAAGGCAGTCATTACCTTTTGTTATAGGTAAAAATAGGGAAGAAAGGTTAGAAATAATAGAAATCTTAGATAGAATTTCACAACTTCAAATCATAAAATATGTTTCACAAATTACGAAGATAAAGGAAGATGACTATAGAATAACGTTATTAGATGGTGTTAAATTAAAAACAAGACCAGAAGTAGAGTTAAAAAAATATAAAATTGTTGAGTCGCTGTATTCTGAAATAAGAAATCATGAGAAATTAGATTACATTGATTTGCGTTTTGAAGATTATATAATAAAATATATAGGTGATGAGAAATGAGAGAAGAAAAAATTATAAAAGTAGCTTTGGACATAGGAAATCATAGTATAAAATTACTTATGGGAGAAATGAATTCAGAATGTACAAAAATGTCAGTATTGGATTATGTTAAAGTAAGAAGTAAGGGAATAAGAAAAAGTATTATTGAAGATACAGAAGCTTTTTATGAATCATTGACGGAAGCAGTTCAAGAATTGACAGATAAAACTGGATATACTATAGATAAACTTTCAGTTGGAATAGGAAGCTCTGGAATTAAATCAAGGACTAAAAATGTAGGAATTTCTTTTGAAGAAAAAGAAATAGAAAAAACAGATTTAGAAGCTCTTTATAAAAAAGCTAAGAAAGAAATTTTTGGAAATAAAGAAGAAGGATATTATAGAACTTTATATTGTGAAGCGTATAATATAAAGGTGAATAATGCTAAAATAGTTAAAGATCCTGTTGGGATAACAGCTAAGGAACTTTATGCAACTGTTTATATAGTGTATATTGATGAGGCATACGTAGAAAAAATTATCGAGATAATAAACAAATTAGGTTTGGAAGTAGAGGGAATTTATTTAAATTCTTATGCTTCTGTTAAGGGAACTTTGGATGATGAATCAAGAAAAATGGGAATAGCATATGTTGATATAGGATATGGATCAACAGATATAATTTTATTAAAAAATTATAAAGTTTTACATACAAAAACGATACAAATAGGAGAAATGCACTATATATCTGATTTATCTTATATGCTTGACATAAGTAAAGAAACAGCTGAAGAGATTTTAAATAAATTTAAAAATAAAGAGTTTGAATCAGATAACACTATAAAGTTTGATTCGAAAAAAGTTTCGATAAGAGATATAAAAGATGTTATTCAAGCTAGAACAGGAGACATAATAAATTTTATAACTTCAACTATTGCTGATTCAGGTTTTAATGGTTATTTAGCTAAAGGAATTGTTTTAACTGGAGGAGTAGCAGACTTAGAAGGTGTAATAGAACAAATAAAAAGTAAGGTGGGATATTTAGTTAGAAAAGAATTACCTATAAAAATAAAAGGAATGAAAGAGCCACATTATGGAGATTCAGTGGCAATAGGAATTTTCTTAGAAGAATTAGAAAGGGAATATCACTTACAACAAGAAAAGGTAAAACTAGAAGAAGAGCAAGAAGAAGAACTTAAAGAGGAAGACAATGAAATAGATGAAATATTAGAAGATGAAGAAGAAAATAAAGAGAGTTTATTCTCTAAATTTAAGAATATATGTAAAGAATTTTTTTAGGATAGAATAATAAAAAATAAAAATAAAAGGAGAGGTTAGCTATGAGCGATGGTTTAAAAAATCTTGTTAAAATAAAAGTAATAGGTGTTGGAGGCGGAGGCGGAAATGCCATAAATGACATGGTATATTCCGGAGTAAATGGTGTAGAATTTATTGCTGCTAATACAGATAGACAGGACTTAGAAAAATCTTTAGCGGATATAAAACTTCAAATAGGTGAAAAATTAACTAGGGGACTAGGAGCAGGGGCAGATCCTAATATAGGAAAAGAAGCTGCTAAAGAAGATGAAGAAAAAATATCAGAGTTATTAAAAGGAACAGATATGCTATTTATAACTGCTGGAATGGGTGGTGGAACTGGAACCGGTGCCGCACCAGTTATTGCAAGTATAGCAAAGGAAATGGGAGTTTTAACTGTTGCAGTAGTAACTAAACCTTTTACTTTTGAAGGTAAGAAAAGAAAAAATAATGCGGATGAAGGAATAAAAAATTTAAAAGAGAGTGTTGATAGTTTAGTTGTTATACCAAATGATAAACTATTTGACTTACCAGAAAAAACTATAACTTTACAAAATGCATTTAAAGAAGCAAATAATATTCTAAGAATAGGTATTAAAGCCGTTGTTGATTTAGTTATGGGACAAGGTTTTATTAACTTAGACTTTGCAGATATTAAAGCAACTCTTTTAGATTCAGGAATAGCTGTTTTAGGATTTGGAGAAGGTGAAGGAGAAAATAGAGCATTAAAAGCAGCTGAAAAAGCACTGCAATCACCACTTTTAGAAAAATCTATACAAGGAGCAGACAAGATACTTATTAATCTAATGACTTCTTCAGATGTAGGTTTACAAGAAGCTTCATCAGTGGCTGAAATAATTAGAGAAGCGGCAGGAAAATCTATTGAAGATGTTATGTTTGGTGTAAGTATGAATCCAGACTTTAATGATAGAATAGAGATTACAATTATAGCTAATAATTTTGGTGATGAAAATGAAAGAAGTGAACCGTTTATAAAAGTTACTGAAAAGAAAGCTGAGGAAGTAAAAGAAGAAGTAAGGAAAGAAGAGATTGATGACTTAGATTTACCACTTTGGATGAGAAATAAATAAAAGTAATAATAAAAAAAGGAGATAAAAATCTCCTTTTTTATATTATTCTATTAATATTTAAAATCAATATTTTAAAATTAAATTTACTTATCTTGCATATTCGACTGCTCTAGTTTCCCTTAAAATAGAAACTTTTATTTGTCCAGGATATTGCATAGAATCTTGTATTTTCTTTGCAACTTCTCTTGCCATTAAGATAGCTTGATCATCATTAATTTTTTCAGGATTTATAATCATTCTAAGTTCTCTACCTGCTTGAATAGCATAAGAAGACTCTACTCCTTCAAATGAATCAGCAATTTTTTCTAAATCTTCTAATCTTTTTATATATGTAGCTAATGTTTCTCTTCTAGCACCTGGTCTTGATGCAGATATAGCATCGGCTGCTTGAACAATTATAGCTTCTATACTTTCAAAAGGCACTTCATTATGATGAGCCTGTACAGCATTGACAACTTCTGGTTTTTCACCAAATTTTTTAATAAATTCTCCTCCCACCATCGCATGAGAAGTTTCTATTTCATTAACAAGGACTTTTCCTATATCATGTAGTAGAGCTCCTCTTTTTGATAGATTTATATCCGCTCCTAATTCAGCAGCAAGAACTGAAGCTGCTTTAGCAACTTCAATAGAGTGAGTTAAAACATTTTGTCCATAGCTAGTTCTATATTTTAATCTTCCTAAAACTTTTACAATCTCAGGATGCATTATAGGAATTGAAAGTTCTAATAGAGCTTCTTCTCCAGCAGCAATAAGTTCTTTTTCAATCTCTTTTTTACACTTATTTACAATTTCTTCAATTTTCCCTGGATGTATTCTACCATCAGAAATAAGCCTTTCTATTGTAAGTCTTGCAATTTCTCTTTTAACTCCATCAAAACAAGAAAGTACAACAGACTCAGGAGTATCATCAATTATTACATCAACACCAGTAAGAGCCTCGATAGTTCTAATATTTCTACCTTCTCTTCCAATAATTCTTCCTTTCATTTCGTCATTAGGGAGATTTACAACTGATACTGTAGCATCTGCAACATAATCTGCTGCCGATTTTCCAATAGTAGTAGCAAGAATTTCCATACTCATTTTTTCTTTTTCTTTATCTAGTCTATGCTCATATTCTCTTATTAAAAGAGCATTTTCATGAGCCAAATCTTCTTTTAATTTATTCAATAAAATTTCTTTAGCCTCAGCTTGACTAAGTCCACTTATTTTAGATAGTTCTTCTTCTTCTTCTTGTTTTAAAATCTCAATTTTTTCTCTTTCTTTATCAAGCTCTTCACTGATTTTTTCAAGCTCAATACTTTTATTCTCAATTTTTTCAATTTTTTTATCTATTGCTTCTTCTTTTTTTTCAATTTTTGCTTCCTTTTGAGCAATTTCATTTTTGATAAGTTTAACTTCTTTTTCAGCTTCTTCTTTTAATTTTAAGGCATTTTCTTTAGCTTTTATCTCAATTTCTTTAGCTTTCGATGAAGCTTCATTTTCTGATTTTTTAATGATTTCTTCAGCTTTTATTTTAGCCATTTGAACATCATCTTCTAAATCATTTAACTTTTGAATTTGTTTATCTATTGTATTTTTTTTCAAAAATATAGCACAGATAATTGACAAACCAAAAAATATTAATCCCCCTGCCAATAAAGTATTCATTATAGTTCCTTCCAGATTAACTATTTAAAATTTTTAATAGCTTCCTCCTCACTATTATATATTTCAAACAGCTCATCTAATCCAATCGTTTCAAATATAGTCATAATATGTTTGTTAAGATTAGATATTTTTATATCTCCTCCCAACTCTCTAACTACTTGTAACTTTCCTCTTAAAATTCCCATAGCTAAGCTGTTGATATGAACTAATTTTTTTAAATTAATAACAAATTTTATGATATCTTTTTCAATTAATTTGTTTAATTCTTCTTTCAATTTAGGGGCGACAAGAGCATCCAACTCACCATTTATTTCTATAACTTGTATATCATTTTTCATAGTTGACGACATTTTAAATTTGTTCTCCATTACTATATTGCCTCCTTAATTGTTTTTTTAACACTAAAAATAGTTCCTTTTGTTTTTCTCTTTATTTCAAACACATCAACAAGCTTTTTAGCAATCAATAATCCCATTCCACCATCTTCTTTAGAATCAAAATCATCAGAAAAACCTTTTCCTGAATCTTCAACTGTTAAAGAAAATGTTCCTTTGTAAAAATTTAAAACAATTTTTATTTCACCTTTTTTTTCTTTGTATGCATGTTCAATCGCATTTGTTGTTAATTCATCAACAACACATATTAACTGAACTTCATTAGTTCTATTAATTTTGTGTTCTCTTAAATATGTTCTTATCATAGAACGTATAGTAGATAAGCTTGAAAGGCAAGATGGGATAAAAATCTTAATCTTATTTATATTTTTATTATTTTTCAAAGAAATTCCCCTCCCTTTTCTACAAAGCATCATCTATATTTTTTATTTTCCATTTCTTTTCTTTTAAATCATATATAAAATATAATTTAAAATAAGTTGTTTCTTCTTTTAAGTTTAAACCTAAAATAGAAGTTCCAACATTTTTTTCTTCAATGAAAGTAGGTTCAGAAACAAAAATATTAAAAGCGGGAAAATAGATTTCATTTATATTTTTCAATATATAATTATTTTTAAAATTTTTCTCTACATTCTCTTTAATATATTTAATATTATTTTTATTTAAGTTCTCTTTTATTGAAGATATAAAAATTATAAGTTCTTTTTTTTGCTTTAACGAAAAACCTTTTTGAAGGTTATTATTAGAGCAAGATATTAGTAAGGTTATTAGTGTAAAAAATATATAAATTTTTCTCATTATATAACACTCCTAACTTATCAATAATAACATATTATTTAACTTTTATCAAGATACGATAAAAAACTTGTTTAATATCTGGTCTATTATATTTTCTTCTGAAATTTCATCTAAATTATACCATATATAATCTTTATCGGCTTTGAACCATGTAAATTGTCTTTTAGCATAATGTCTGGAATTTTTTTTGATTTCATATTTAGCTTTTTCCAAACTATAAATATTATTAAAGTAATTTATAATTTCAGTATATCCAATTATATTTAATTTTAATATTTTTTCACCATATTGTTCATATAAATTTTTTACTTCTTCAATAAGACCTTCTTGAAACATTAAATCAACTCTTTTATTAATATTCTCATATAGTTGTTCTCTGTTTCTTTCAAGAGCTATTTTAAAAAAAGTATAAGAGTTATTTTTAATATTTTTTTTAGATAAAACTGAAAATTTTTCACCACTTATCAAAAAAACTTCTAAAGCTCTTTCTAAACGAATTCTGTTATTTATATGAATATTTTTAGCAGCTTCATTATCATTTTTTTGTAGCATTTCATATAATCCACTATTACTCAAGGTAGATAAGTATTTCCTTATCTCACTATTAGCCTGAGGAAGTTTAGAAAGTCCATTTGTAATAGAATTTATATATAAACCTGTTCCTCCAACAATTAAAAAATTTTTATTAGAACTCCTATTTAGAATTTTATTCGCGGCTTTTTCAAAATCTCCAACGCTATATTTTTTTGTAGGCTCAATCATATCTAGCATATGATGTTTTATATTTTGCATTTCATTCTGTTTAATTTTAGCCGTACCGATATCTAATTTTTTATATACCTGTGCCGAATCAGCAGAGATAATCTCAGCATCAATTTTTTTAGCTAAATTTAAAGAAATTTTTGTTTTTCCAACACCTGTTGGTCCTGCTATCACTAAAGCCTTTTTTAAATTATTCAAAGTAATCAAACTCCACATCAGCTATTTTAACCGTATCTCCATCTTTAACACCAAAATCTTGAAGAGCTTCTTCTAAGCCCAGATTTCTCATCATATGTAAGAAAGTTACAAGTGATTCATCATCTATACCAATAACATATTTAGCTAATACATCTTCAACTATTCTTCCACCTACAATAATTGTTCCATCTTCTTCTCTTTCTATTTCGAAATCTTCTTTTACTATTTTTAATTCTTTTAAGACACTTTTTATATCTGTTTCTTCTTCAAGCTCTTCTCTTTCAGTATGAGAAAGGATATCAAAAGTTTTATATAGGACTTCTTTAAGACCTTCTTTTAATAAAACAGAAATAGGATAGATTTCAATATCTTTTTCCTCTAAATATTTTTTAAATTTATCATATTTTTCCATTCCCCATAATAAGTCCATTTTGTTTGCCAAGACTATTTGTTTTTTGTTTGCTAGTTTTTCACTAAATTTTTTAAGTTCTGAATTTATTTTTTCAAAATCTTCTATACAGTCTCTACCTTCTATTTCAGCAACATCTACTATATGATAAATCATTTTACATCTTTCAATATGTCTTAAAAATTTATCTCCTAGGCCTATTCCTTCATGAGCTCCTTCAATAAGTCCTGGGATATCTGCAATAACAAAGGATTTTTCTTCTTCTAATCTAACAACACCTAGTTTTGGTTCTAAAGTTGTAAAATGGTAAGCCCCAACTTTAGAATTAGCTGCAGAAACTCTATTTATAAAACTAGATTTTCCCACAGAGGGATAACCAACAAGAGCAACATCTGCTAATAATTTTAATTCAAGTTTTACTTTTATTTCAGCTCCTTCTCCACCTTTTTCAGCAATTTTAGGAGCTTTTCTAACAGAGTTTTTGAAATGAATATTCCCATATCCACCTTTACCCCCATTTAATAAAACTCTTTTAATACCTTTTTCATTCATATCAAGGAGTAATTTTCCTGATGTAAAATCTCTGACTTGAGTTCCAACAGGGACTTTTATTAATAAATCTTCTCCTTTTTTTCCATACATTTGTTTTTTTTGTCCATTTTCTCCATTTTGTGCTTTAAATAGTTTTTTATATTTAAAATCTATTAGCGTATTTATATTAGGATCTGCAATAAAAATGATATCTCCACCTTTACCTCCATCTCCACCATCTGGACCACCGAATTGAACGTATTTTTCTCTTCTAAATGCAGCAGAGCCATCTCCACCATTTCCTGCTTTTACAGTTACTATCGCTTCATCTATAAACATTTTCTACCTCTTTTTACTAAAATTTTATACATAATTATATCATACTTTTTTAATTATAATATAAGCTAATATAAATTAAGATAAAAATGAATATTTTATTTTTATACTTTTTTATTTTTTGAAAAAGTAAGATTGATTTATAATTTTTTTAGATATAAAATTTTTTTAATTTGATTTTTTTTTATTTTTCAAGTAGTATATATTAGGTTGATTTATTATTAATCATTTATTGAAAATTTAATTTAAGAGGGTGAAATTATGA
>PDWI01003714.1_pt1 | contig 21247 bp, 16 predicted proteins | sample 1430891 | NCBI WGS metagenome assembly PDWI01 (sample SAMN01162508, study PRJNA174530) | Oral metagenome, whole genome shotgun sequencing project. | biome: Marine environment; feature: Marine mammal; material: Swab sample of the gingival sulcus; isolation source: swab sample of gingival sulcus... | reverse complement strand
GCGCAGACGGGCTTCGGCACGCTTTGGCGAGGTCACATTCTGGGTCGAGTACAGAGTCGACTCCGCCCGAAGTACATACACCATTCTCCGCGCCTGGAGCCACCGCATGAAACTCAACCGAAAGGGGCAGGATGGAGCTTAAATTTATCCCCGATGACATGGCCTGGCACTGCCGGCCCTGTGGCGTTGCACTTGTCGCCGGAAAGGTCGAGCTGAGCTACCTCAACTCGGTGTTTCAGGTCGAGCTGCCGGTCTGCCCGCAGTGCGGGCGGATTATGATCGAAGAGGACCTTGCCCTCGGGCGAATGCTTGAGGTCGAACAGCTGCTCGAAGACAAATGAAAGCACTCTACTGTGCAGAACCGATGCGCGAAGCGCTCGCCGACTCTCTTCATCCCGGTGGTCTCACTCTGACCTGCCGCCTGCTCGAGCTTGTCGACACCGAGGGCAGACGCGTTATCGATGTCGGCTGCGGCTGCGGCTCCTCTCTTGCGCTCGTTGCCGGCGATGGCAACATCGCTTCAGCTCTCGGAATTGACCGCTCACCGGCACTTCTTCGCGAAGCAAAAAAGCGTAATATTATCACAATCTGTGGTAGTATGGACGCTCTTCCCGTTGCTGACGGCTGCTGTGATTTCTTACTCTGTGAATGTGCGTGGAGTCTGAGCAACCGCCAACAGAGCCTCGCCGAATTCCACCGCATCCTCGCCCCCGGGGGTGTGCTCGCGATCAGCGATATCTTCTCGCGCAGCGGCAGAGAGGGACAGTGGCCGGTCTCCTGCTGCTGTGCACAGGCGCTGCCGCTCGCAGAAATCGAGGCGATGGTGACAGCGGCGGGCTTTATCGTCGAACACTGCGAAGACCACACCCCGCTGCTGAAGAAGACCGCCGCAGAGCTGATCTTCCGTCACGGTTCACTGGAAAGCTTCTGGGAGAAGATCACCGGAGACCCTGCCGGAGCAAAGCAGGCGTGCGCCGCCGGACGCACCGCCCTGCCCGGCCTGTTTCTGCTCATTACCCGCAAGCCCGGCGATGGAGGAAAACAACATGAGTGTGTACGACAGCGACATCCTCCGCCTCCTCGGAGAAGGTTACTGTTGCGCCCAGATTTTCCTCCAGATCGCCCTTGATCTCCAGGGGGAGGAGAACCCCGGCCTCATCCGGGCGATGCAGGGGATCTGTGGAGGCGGCGGTGATGTCGACGGCAGCTGTGGCGCCCTGACCGGCGGTCTCTGTCTGCTCTCCTACTACCTTGGCCGCGGCAGTTCGCACGAGGTGACGGCAGAGAACCTGCCGATGCTCCAGGAGGAGCTGCACAAATGGTTCAAACAGCTTCCCGACTGCAGCTGCGGAACAACCTGCGGCGCCATTGCCCCGTCAGAACGCGAGCAGCTGACGGTCTGTCCCCGGATTATCGGCATCGTACTCGACAAGATTTTCTCTATTCTTATTGGCGAAGGGGTCGAACTCGACACCCTGAAAGAAGAGCTCTGAATGGCAACAACTCCGACCCGCTCAGCCACCTCGCTCTGTCCGGTCTGTCTGCGCCGCCTGCCGGCAGTTATCAGCCAGCGGGGCGATGAGACCATCCAGAGCAAACACTGCCCGGAACACGGCGACTTCGAAGCGGTGATCTGGCGCAGGGTCAAAGACGCCCCGGCCTTTGAGAGCTGGCAGCGCCCGCAGACCCCCTCCTGGCGCAGCGGGCAGCGGCAGAGCCGTGTCAGCAACGGCTGTCCCCTCGACTGCGGGCTCTGCCCGGCCCACAACCAGCGCAGCTGTACGGTGCTGGTCGAGATCACCTCCCGCTGCAACCTCGGCTGCCCGGTCTGCTTCGCCAGCTCCGGTGAGGGTCGCGATCTGCCGCTCGCCGAGATCGAGCAGATGCTGACCGGCGTCTTCGCCCGAACCGGTGGCTGCAATCTGCAGCTCTCCGGCGGTGAGCCTTCGCTCCATCCCCGGCTTGAGGAGATCGTCCGCATCGCCGGAGACATCGGCTTCACCTTTGTTCAGCTCAACAGCAACGGTCTCCGTCTTGCCGCTGATCCCGTTCTCTGCCACCGGCTGCAACAGGCGGGTCTCAGCTCGGTCTTCCTCCAGTTTGACGGCCTGAACGATGAGATCCACGAGCGCCTGCGCGGCCGCAGACTGACCACGATAAAACAGCAGGCGATCAACAACCTCGCCGCTGCCGGAATCGGTATTGTACTGGTGCCGGTGCTCGTCCCCGGGCTCAACGACCATCAGCTCTGGGAGATCGTCCGTTTCGGGCTTGAGCATCAGCCCGATGTCCGCGGCGTCCACTTCCAGCCGATCAGCTACTTTGGCCGATTTCCCGACGACTTCCGCCCGGTCCACCTGACCCTTCCCGAGATCATGGCCGGACTCGAGAGCCAGAGCGGCGGCATCATCACCGCCGCCGACTTCAAACCGCCCGGCTGCGAACACACCCTGTGCTCGTTTTTTGCCAGATACCTCAGCGAAGAGGATGGATCTCTGACCCGCCTCGGTGGCGCCGGCAGCTGCAGCTGTTCGCCGCGCAAGGCAGAGGAGGAGGCACTCAGATCGATCAAAACCACCGCCCGCCAGTGGCGCAGTGCCGAGAAAAGCTCACAGCCGCCGGCAGACGAGCTCGACCGCTTTCTCCAGCGGGCAAAACGTTTCAGTTTCACGATCACCGCGATGGCGTTCATGGATGCGTTCAGCCTCAATCTTGAACGGCTGCGGCGCTGCTGTATTCACATCGCGTGGAGAGACGGTCGGCTGATCCCGTTCTGTGCGGCCAACCTCACCTCGCTCTCGGGGGAAAATCTCTACCGGAGAGAGGCGTGAAACGGACCACTGTTGACGATCTCACCGCACGGCAGTGTGGCTTTGCCACGCTGTCACGACAGCTGCTGACCACATGGCAGTTCGACCGCCTGCGCGCGACCCTCCGCGCTACTGCCGCCAGCCCCTTCTACCGCCGCCATCTCGCAGCTGTCGATCCGAAAACGATACAGCGGCCTGCAGACCTCAGCAGCCTGCCCTTTGTCACCGCCGAAACCCTGTGCACCGAAGGGCTGCGTCTGCAGTGCCTGTCGGCACGCGAAGTTTCGCGGATCATCACCCTGCAGACAAGCGGCAGTACCGGTCAGCCGAAGCGTCTCGCCTTCACCGCAGCTGAACTTGCCGCCACCTGTGAATTTTTCCGCATCGGCATGGACAACCTGCTCGCTGCCGGCGAAACTGTCCTCGTGCTGCTGCCGGCTGAACGGCCGGACAGCGTCGGCGACCTTCTCCGCCGCAGCCTGCCACAGGACGGCCACCCAACCGTCACTCTGTGGCCGCCGGAGCCGGCGAAGGTGCAGCAGGTCGTTGCCGCAAGCGGTGCCGCCTCGGTCATCGGTCTGCCCCAGCATCTGCTGATGATGGCTGAAGATCTCCCGCCGGGACATCGGGTGCGTACCGTCCTCCTCAACTCCGACTACGCCCCCGCCGCCCTGCGCCGCCGCATTGAGGCACGGGGCATCACCACGTTTGTCCATTACGGGGCAACCGAATCGGGGTTCGGCGGTGGTGTCGAGTGCGACGCCCACCACGGCTGCCACCTGCGCGAGGCAGAGCTGCTGGTTGAGATTGTCGACCCGGAAAGCGGCCAACCGGTACCCGCAGGAGAGCCAGGAGAGATCGTGTTCACCACCCTCCTCCGCCGGGCGATGCCGCTCATCCGCTACCGGACCGGCGATTTTGCCCGACTGCTCACAAGCCGCTGTCGCTGCGGTGGGATCACCGCCCGCCTTGAAGGTATCCACCGCCGGCAGAGCGTGACTCTCGCCAACGGGGCCACCGTTGCCGGCCATCAGCTCGATGAACTGCTCTTTGCCGTTCCCGGTCTGCTCGATTACCGTGCAACTCTCTGCACCGACGGCATTGCGATCGACTATCTCGCCGCAGCCGATATTGCAGCAACCTGTTTTCCGCCGGCCCCCGGCGAAGTGTGCTGGTCACGGATCAGCCGCGAAAAAGAGTTCGGCGACCGGCACCCGGGAAAACGCCTGCTGCGCGATTGTCGAAAGGGTTGAAAAAACGCCACCGTGGGACTATTCTCTTTCCAAAACAAACTCCTTGTCTTTTGGCCCACAATTCAGCAAAATCTGAATGTTCTGCTGACCGGCCCTCAACAGCAGCGGAGACCACAGCAGGAAAACGACCGCTCTTTTTTCGCAGCAAGGCGGTTCTTTGCAACATTTGATTCCCTTTACGAGGCCTGCCCATGAAAAAGATCCTTCCCCGACTCCTTGCCGCACTGCGCGGTGGAGAGTCCGTCATCGTCGGAACCGTCATTGAACAGAGCGGTTCGACGCCACGCTCTCCGGGGGCGAAGATGCTCGTCGGAGCCGACGGCGTCCTCCACGGCACCATCGGCGGCGGCGAGATGGAGGGACACTGTTATCAGGAGGCAAAAAAACTCTACGAAAAGGGGGAGTGGCGCCTGCTCCCGTTCACTCTCGACAACACCCGGGCAGCCGACGCCGGCATGGTCTGCGGCGGCAACCTCACCGTACTGTTGCTGCGGATCACTCCCGATCAGCTTGACCTCGCAGAGGCTCTTGAGGCAGCAGACCGCAACAGAGAACGTTCGATACTGGTCATCTCCCTGCCCGACGACGGGGTTCCGCAGCTGAGCCTGCTCACCGGGGAGAAAGGGTGTACAGGTGCCCCGCTCACTGCGGAGACCGCCGGGGCAGTCCGCAGCCGCGCCCGCAGGAGCCGGCTGCCATATCAGCTCGAGAGCGGAAGTGACAGGTTTTACGTTGAGCCGCAAATTGAGAGCGGCACCCTCTGGCTGATCGGGGCAGGCCACGTCAGTCTCGCAACGGCAAAGGCGGCAGCGGCTGTCGACTTCACCGTGCGGGTGTGTGATGACCGTGCCGAGTTTGCAAACAGAAGCCGATTCCCCGAAGCGGAAGAGGTGCGGGTGCTCGAGAATTTCGACAGTATCTTTCCCCGGCTCGGGGCCGATGACTACGTCGTCATTGTCACCAGAGGACACGCCCACGACGAGGAGGTTCTCAAGCAGGCTCTCTGCCGCAGTCCCGGCTACATCGGCATGATCGGCAGTCGCAGAAAACGTGACGCCGCCTGGCAGAGGCTGCTCAACGCCGGTTTTACCCGCAGCCAGCTGGACACCGTCCACTGTCCGATCGGACTTCCGATCGGTGCCGATACTCCCGAAGAGATTGCGGTTTCGATCGTCAGTGAGCTTATCCGCCACCGGGCAGGAACAGGAACATGAAAAGCGGCGCCGTCATCCTCGCCGCCGGACTCTCCTCGCGGATGGGCAGCTTCAAACCGCTGCTTGAGCTCGGCGGCAAAACCATGCTCGAACGCGCGGTAACCACGATGCGCCGCGGTGGTGTTGACAAGATCGTTGTCGTCACCGGTCACCGGGGCGGAGAGCTGAGGCGGGCGGCAGCCGGTCTTGATGTGCGCTGTATCGACAACCCCGACTACCACGAGGGCATGTTCTCCTCGGTGCGCACAGGGGTACAGAAGATGACAGCGGTCGATGCCTTTTTTGTCCTCCCGGTTGATATTCCACTGGTACGCACCGCGACCGTTGCGATGCTGCTCAGCCACTGCCGGAAAAAGACGATTCTCTACCCCGAGTTTGATGGAGAAAAGGGGCATCCCCCGCTTATTCCGGGCCTGCTGCGCAAGGAGATTGTCAACGCCGACGGCGGCGGCGGACTGGCGGCAGTTCTCGTCCGCCACCCCAGCCGGTCGCTTGCCGTCTGGGATCGGCATATTCTTGTCGATGCCGATACCCCGGAGGCCTTTGCAGCCCTTGCACGAGATGCAGACCGCCACGGCATCCTCAGCGGCCGGGAGGCGGAGATCCTCGCGGAATCGACGATGCCGCACCACCTTGTTGTGCACAGTCAGCTGGTGGCAAAAATCGCCCTCTGCCTCGAAAAAGGGCTGCGCCAGGGGGGGGCAGAGCCCCTTGACCGCGAACTTATCTACGGTGCCGCCCTGCTCCATGACATCTGCAAGGGGCGAAAAAACCATGCGGCCGAGGGGAAGAAGATGCTCGCAGCCCTCGGACTTGCACCGATGGCCGAAATTGTCGGTGCCCATACTGAGATCAGACCGCCGAAACACAGTCTGCTCAGAGAAAAAGAGATCGTCTGCCTTGCCGACAAGCTGGTGCAGGGCGAGAAAAGAGTACGCCTGAAAGAGCGTTTCGCAGAGAAGCTCCACGACTACAGGGACGATAAAGAGGCGTGTCGCTGTATTCGCCAGCGCCGCCGTCAGGCGGAAAAACTTGCAGAGCTTTGGGAAAAATCCGCCGGGAGAGAGATCGAAGCCTGGCTGAATTCAGAGGAGTAGATTATGAATGAGAGACGTCTATACATTCTCCGCCACGGTGCCGTTGAGATTCCGGACCCCAAACCCTTTATCGGCCAGATGGAGCTGCCGATGACCGATGAGGGGCGCAGGCAGATAGAGAGAAGTGCCCGCTGGCTCAAGGAGAGGGAGATCAGTCACATTGTCAGCAGCCCGGTCGGTCGCTGTAAGGAGAGTGCGGACATCATCGCTCAGGAGCTGGGCGGAGTCGAGATCGAAATTGTCCGCCAGTTTCAGGAGATCAACCTCGGCAAATGGCAGGGGATGACGGTGGCCGATGTTCAGCGCTTCTTTCCCGGTGCTTACGAGGCGCGCGGCCGCAACCTCGACCAGTACCGCCCGGCCGGTGGAGAGAACTTTCAGGATCTGCAGGTGCGTGTCCACCCTGCCTTTATCAACCTGACCCGGACAAAAGAGGGGAACATTGCCATCGTCGCCCATGCCGCAACCAACCGGGTGCTCCTCGCCTGGCTGCTGCAGATGCCGATAAAAGGGATCTTCAGGCTCGATCAGTCGTGTGGCGGCATCAACGTCATCCGCCAGCAGAGTGAAAATTTCTTTATCGAGATGCTCAACTACCTCCCCTGATCTGCTCAGGCTGACAGCAGACTCAGCGACGACAGCGGAAGACCTCGACCCGGGCGGGAGGAATGTTGAAGAGGATTGTACGCGACCGGGTAACATCAAAGGCGCGGTGCAGCGGTCCCTGCCCTTTGAGGCGATAGGTAAACTGAATCAGCGGGGCATTGGCCGGAAGCATTGAGTTTATCTGGTTGATAACAGATATGACCACTCTTTTCGGAAGAGAGAGAAGCGGCAACCCGGAGACCACCGCATGCACCCTCGGCGCCCCGGGAATCCTGGCGTAACAGTTGCCTGCATCGCCCTGTATGACCCGGATCTTTGGAAAACGTCTGCGCAGCAGTTCGGCCAGTGCCGGACTCTGCTCGACGACAACCAGCTGCTGCGGCGGGATGCCATGCTCGATCAGGGCCGCGGTGATTCTGCCGGTACCGCCGCCGAGTTCAACGACGACGCCGTCAACCGGCAGCGGGACCTCTGCAGCCATCATCCGCGAGAGCAGTTTCGAACTCGGGACACAGGCACCGATGGTACGCGGGCTTTTCACCGCCGCCCCCATAAAGGTCGCGCCGGAAACCATCCGCTGCACGGCCCTGTCGCGGCCGGCGCGACGCCGCCGTTTGATGATGATATGCATTCTGCGGCGAAGACGTCCTGTGCGCAAAGACTCGCCTTTATGAAACTGGAGAGGATTGGTCATAACTGTTCCCTGCTGAACATAGCGGCGACAACGATTCCGGCACCATGCCTGAGTCACGTCGGCAGCGCGCACAATACACGAATCGGGCGGCCATTACCAGAAAGAGAGCAGAGCCGTCTGCAACTGCCGAAAAGGAGAGTGGCACCTCCTTTTCGCAGCGAAATGAATCTGCCCTTCACCCTGCCGCCACCACGGAGATGATATGAACAGCACCTCCCGCACCCTGCTGATAAAAGCTGCCCGCCTCAACGGCGAAACCGTCGATCTTTTCATCCGCGATACCCGCTTTGCGTCGATTACCGCCGATTCCGGCCGTAAAATCCACATCGAAGCCGACATCATCATCGACGCCCGCAACAAGGCGATTTTTCCGTCTTTTTCTGATGCACACACCTCGGCAACCGCCACCATGCTCGGCGGTGCCGGCATCGATATGACCTCCCGACAGTGGCTGCGCACCCGTCTTCATCCCTTTGAAGGCGGACTGACCGAGGACGATCTCTATCAGGCAACCCGCCTCACCTGCCTTAAACTGATCCGCTGCGGGATCACCTCGTTTGTCAATACCGGCTGGCACTGGTGGGGAAGTGCACGGGCGGTCGAAGAGATGGGACTGAAGGCGATGCTCTGCTCACCGTTCAGTGAATTTGCAGATGCCGCTGTTCCCGGTCAGATGAAGGCACAGCTCCGCCAGCTCGACATTTCGACCCGGGACTGCACAAGGCTGCGGTTTGCGATAGCCCCCGTCTCCGTCTTCGAAATGTCAGCAGAGTCGCTGCACTGGCTTGCTGATTTTGCCGGGGAGAGAGAGATCCCAATCCATATGGAGCTTGCGGCAACAAAGGCGGAGGTCCAGACCTGCCTGCGGAAAGCGGGCTGCCGGCCGGCCTTCTATCTCGACTCTTTCGGACTGCCCGGGAAAAATTTCAGTGTCGTCCACGGCACCCATCTCAACGATGCGGAACTCGAACTTCTGGCAGAGCGGGGAGCAACCCTCGTTCACTGCCCGCTCGCCGCTCTGCGCTCGGCGACAGCCGGCCTCTCTCTGCACAGAGTAAAGCAGGCCGGACTTGCCATTGCCCTCGGCGGTGACGGTGCCGCCGGCGGCAGCCTCAACATGCCTGCGACAATCCGCGCCGCACTCCTCCACGAAAAAGTCCTCAGCAGAGACCCGCAGGCGCTGCCTCCCGACGAGGCGTTGCGACTCGCCTGCAGTGGCTTTGCCCGTCTCTCCGGCAATACCGGTGGTGAGATCAGTGTCGGCGCCCCGGCCGACTGCATCCTCGTCGATCTCGACAACCCGCTGATGGTACCCGGCAACGACACCACCGCCGACCTCATCTACAGCGCTGACAGCAGCTGCATCGACACCACCATCTGCAACGGCATGCCGCTGATGCTCCACCGCAGAATCAACAACGAGGAAGAGATCATCTCTCAGGTGCGGCAGAGCCTTGAACGGATCCGGGAACGTCTGCAGCAGACGCCGCAAAGAGAAGCAGATCAGGGTCGGTAGTTTCCCTGCTGTTTTCGCCGCTGTCAGCCGTTGACCCGGACAATATCAAGACCGAATGTCTCCCTGACCCTGGTATACTCGGCGGCAAATCGTGCCTCCGCCTGCTCATCCTCATAGAAGAACTCGAAGTGTTCGTTGAAAAAAGCGGTGATATCTGTCGTCCACTCCAGTCCTTCGGCCAGCGCCTCCCGGCGCAGCAGCGCATTGAGCTCTGCGCAGTTCACCTCGGCGGAGATATTTGCCTTCGCCCACTCCTGCGGCCGCCTGCCGCTGCTCTCCTGAAGCGCCTGAAGCAACTGCGGAGCAAGCGGAGCGTGCGAATCAAGCAGCCAGCCGGTCTGGTCATTGATATACGACTTTGAGCCAATTTCGGCGTCAGCAAACATCGCCACCGGCGTTCCCGCCATCAGCGCCTCGGCAGCACCGGTAAACGCCCCCTCTTTTGCGGTCAGTGCGCACTTTATCTTCGCTCGTCCGAGCAGCTCGCGGATGGTCGGCATCCCCTCGCGCCGAAAAGCCGGATTATCAGAGGCGCCCTCAATAATCTCAATACGCTCCTCGACCCCAAAAATTGCCGCCTCGGCCCGCATCGAATCAGGCGTCCGGTTCTGCCAGCTGATCCCGGCGAGCACAACCTTCAGATCCGCGGGCAGTGCCGCCAGCGCCTGAAAGAGTTTCCAGTGACGTTTGTAACGGCCAAAGTTGGCCACAACCAGGATATCAATATCTTTTCCTGCCACCGGCGGTGGCGGCGGGCAGCGCGTCCCGCTCACCCAGCTTGCCGAATGAAATGGCAGATACCGGCTGTGGCCGCCAAAGTCTGCGCACAGCTTTTTTTCGAAAAACATTGACGGGAGAATATACCAGCGACGCTGCGCCCGTTCCCGGTAGTAGTAGAGCCCCTCGGAGTACATCGGATACCATGAGGGCAGAAAGCAGATACGATACTCCTTTTCAAGATCATGAAAGCGTTTGAGCCGTGCTATATCAGCAATCGATCCCTCAAATTTGACGAGGATCATCCCCGGTTCCCGTTTGCTGACAAAGGGTTTAAAAATCACACAGCGGCTCATCTGCGCCTGGTCCTGGAGCTCAACACCTGCGGCCATCTGCGCCATCACCACCTTCGCCTTCTCTGCGGCGCGCCGTCCGATCGGGGCAAACGGCCACGCCTGTGCCACTCTGAGCAGGCTCGAGAAACGCTGACGATCATTGCGGGCAACGAGCCGTTTCAACAGCGCATAAACCCCTTTGGCATTATGACGGCGCAGAAAATCTTCAACAAGCAGCGGCCAGGCGGCAAAAGGTGTCATCGCAGCTCCATAAAATTTTTATCGGTTCGGTCAACAGTTCAGTTGCCGGCAGCAGATCTTCGCCGCAACCGGGTAAACAGCCAGTTCCGCTCCTCCTGATGCAGAAAAAAACAAACTGTCAACAGCAGATGGAAAAGAGATGCCGCCGCACAGCAGCAGATCAGCATCCCCCAGCTGTCGACAGCAACGCCGCTCTGTTTGAAGAGAAAGAGCAGCAGCACCAGCGGCAGTACCGAAAGCACCGGCTGCAGAAAGACCTCACGCAGATAGATCCCGGTCTCGACGGCAACAACACCGCAGATAATGCGGAAGACAAAATAACTGGTAAAAGTCACACTGACCGCAGCCGCCAGAGCGACCCCGAACAGGCCGAACAGCCAGGCGCCAATGCAGGTTACTCCGACCCGAATGACCGCCATCAGCACCATTATTTTTGAAATTGTCTCAAGACGCGAGGTGCCGACAAATACCGGATAGGCCGCCCCCCACTGAGTAAGAAAAAAATACTGGCCGCAGCAGAGTGCAACAAGCAGAGGGTAACACGACTTCGCCATCCCGGGTCCGAGCCAGAGAGCGAGAAATTCGCCGCCGAAAGCGAACAGCATGACGGTGGCAAAAAGCAGGATCAGCGACAACTGGCGACTGAGCTGGAGAAAGATTCGGTCAAGATCGTCACTCTCTCCGCGCGCATGCTTTTCGGTCAGATACGGAATCATCGTCATCGCAAGACCAAGGACAAACTCGCCGAGATAGGTCAGGATATTATTGGCGGCATTAAAGCTGACAATTGCCCCCATCGAGACCAGCCCGCCGATAATCATCGGCGTGGTGTAGAGCGGCAGACGGCTCGCAAACTGAAGCAGGACCACCAGCATGCTGAACGAGCAGATGGTAAAAAACGAGTCCCGGCTGACATTGGCAAACCGAAAGCGCAGCCTCGGCTCTGCAGTGCGGGCAATCCAGACGGTACCGGTGGTCTGCAACAGCGAGACGCCAAGCACAACCACCGCCACCCGGAGGATTCCGGCATCGTTGACGACAAAGAGATAGAAGAGCAACAGGCGCAGCAGGGTTCCGCCGTTGCGGACCAGCGCCCGCCGGTAGAACTCTTTTTTGGCATGGACAATCCCCGCAAACGCCTCAAAAGAGAAGATCGATCCCGCTTCGACAAAGCAGATCATAAACGCGATCGTCGCCGGCCGCTGATAGATTTCGGGGATGGTGAAAAAGGAGAGGATAAAGTCGCCGCAGGTAAAACCGACAACCAGCGAGAGGAGGGTGAGCAGATTGAAGAAACAGGCGCTGGTCGCAAAGACACTGTTCGCCTTCTCCAGCTGATCTGTTGCCAGATAGTCGGCAAGATAGCGCGCATTCGCCGACGGAAAACCCATCTGCAGCAGCTCGAGATAGCCTTTGAACGAGGCGATCAACAGCCAGATGCCGTACTGTTCCCTGCCGAGACGCTCGATAAGCAGTGGATAGTTGATAAAGACAACCAGTGTCGAAACAACAATCACCGACCAGGAGGAGATGATATTTTTCAGCATCTTTGCGCCTCCTCGACCAGTCTGAGCCAGCTGCGGGCACAGCTGGAGAAGGAGTAGCTGCGCACCACCTCGGCACGCGCGCGGGCGGCAAACGGCTCTTCTCCCTCAAGCAGCTCTTCTGCCGCGGTAACCCACGCAGCAGCGGTCGTCTCTGTGAGCAGCCGGCCAAAAGCGGGCTGCACCACCCTCGGCAGGTCGCCGACCGCCCGCGACAGAACCGGGACCCCGCAGGCCAGCCCTTCAAGTACCGCCAGCGGCAGTCCCTCATCATCGGAGGTGAGCAGGTAGAGATCCATCGCCTGAAACCACGGGGCGGTCTGCATCTGCAGACCGGCAAAAATGACCGCCCCGCCGATCCCGAGCTGTGCCGCCTCCTCTTCGAGTCGCAAACGCAGGCTCCCCTCTCCGACGAGAACAAGACTTGACTGCGGCCAGCGCCGATGAAGTTCGGCAAAGATCGCGAGCATCAGCGCCAGGTTTTTCACCGGCTCCAGCCGCGCCACCGAGCCGAAGAGGAGATGAGCCGCCCCGAGACCGCGGTCGCGGCGAAACCGCGCCTTCACCCCGGCATCGGGACAAAAGAGTTCGGTATCAATGCCATTGGCGATGGTGACCAGCCGCCCCCGTCTCTGCAGCCGCGGCAGCTGTCGGCCATACCAGCAGGCAAGAGTTTCGGAGATCACCACCAGCCGGAAAAGACCACAACTGAGCAATCTGAGCAGCAGCAGATACTTCGAGGAATGCCGGTAGATCAGGTTGTCGTGTTCGATATGACAGAGACGGATTCCAAGGCCGATTACCGCAGGACGACAGTGGAGCAGCTGACGGAAGTGGTTGCTCAGCACAAGATCAACACGTTCGCGCCTCAGCAGCGCCCTCAACTCCCTGACCAGCCGCAGCGACACCCCCCGCCGCTGCTCGAAAACACGCCAGCGGACAGCGCTCTCATCAAGCAACGGGACAAGGCTTGCGGAGCTGCCGGTACCGATCACCAGCACCTCATGGCCGGCCTCGCTCAACACCCCGGCAAGCCGCAGCGTCAGCATCTCCGCGCCGCCGGTCTTCAAGTCACTGAGTACAAAGGCAATCTTCACCGCCGCCTCTCGTTGAGAACAGTCTGATACAGTGCGATCTGCCGTGTCACCTGCTGCCCGATCGAAAACTCTTCGCGCCACCGCCGCCGTGCCGCCGCCCCGAGACGCGCGCACAACCCGGGCTGCGTCATCATCTGCCGTACCGCCTCAGCACCACCGTCGACATCACCTTTTGCAAAGAGCAGACCGTTTTCTCCGGAGGTGAGAATGGTGGTATTGCCCCCGACCGCGGTCGCCACCACCGGCAGCCCGGCACGCATCGCCTCAAGCAGTGCCATTGAGATCCCCTCGACATTGGACGTCATCAGAAAGAGGTCAACCCCGGCATAGAGCAGTTCAATGTCACTGACAAATCCGGCAAAGACGATATTGTCGAGTCCGGCGGCCCTCTCTCTGAGCATCTCCTCTTCAGCCCCGGCACCGATCACCAGCAGCCGGGCGCGGCTGCCCGCAAGCGCCCGGGCAATATCGACAAACAGAGAGAAGTTTTTTTCCGGGGCAAGCCTGCCCACCCCGGCAACGAGAAAATCATCTTCACCAAGACCCCAGCGTGCAAGCAGCCGGCGCCTCGCCTCTGCCCGGACGTGGACAGTCTCCGACTCGGCAAGGCCGTTGTGAATCAACCGGGCCTTACGTCGCAGTGCCGGCGTCAAAAGGTGAGAGAAGAGGTACTGCGAACAGCAGATGATCGCATCAGCACGCAGCAGACCGCAGTAATAGGCATAGAGAATAAAAAGAGAACCAGGAGATCGGCTGAGGAAGAGACCGTGCAGGGTAACGACAAACGGCGGTGCCGCGCCGTGCATCCGCGCGAGATAGAAGGCGGATTTATAGCAGTGGCAGTGAACCAGATCAATCTTCTCGGCGGCAAAATGACGCCGCAGCTGATCACGCAGAGCCCCACTCCAGCGGCTCGATGTTGTCAAGGTGCAGAGCTTCGCTTTCGACCCGCTCCCGGCAAACGCCTGCAGCGGCAGGCGCAGCCGTGCAAGGCGATCTTCGCCGGCACGACTCTCTTCGACCACAAAAAGCACCACCTCACAACCGCTGCGGGGCAGTGCCGCCGCAAGCGACAGCACCACCTTTTCCATCCCGCCGAAGTCGCCGGAAAACATCAGCAGTCCAAGTCGTAACGTGCCCGCAGATCGCATTTCACCTCCGTCGCTGGGCAGGCGGCACAAAGCCGCCGCGCACCGGTTGCTGTGCGGCAACCTCCAGCTGTCTCCGCTGCGCCGGCGGAATAAATCCCGAAGGCCGCCGGGCAGCAGCCTGAACAGGGCCGCCCGCCACCCGCTGCTCGGCAATCCGCCGCAGCTGCGAGGTAAAGGCAAGCATCAGCGGAACCGCCATCGAATACGCCTGAGAGAGGAAAAAAGCCGCCGCCATATAGGTGATCAGCGCAATCTGAAATGCGGTCGTAAACGACTCAAGAAGAATCAGTTCAGCGTCGCTCTCTCCCCGGTTTTCGACTTCCAGAAGTGCCCTCTTTGCCTGCACGCAGTTCGAAAAGATACGCCACAGCATCCCGAGAAAGATCGCCAGTCCGGCGACTCCGAGCTCGACCAGGATCTGCAGATATGCGTTGTGCATCTCTTTCCAGCTGTGGCTGCCGAACACATCCATCATCGCCGCGGCGGAGTTGCTCATGCCGACACCGGTAAGGGGGTGATGAACGAAGAGATGCAGCCCCGATCTCCAGATCGCCAGGCGACCGCCGGCGTGAGAGCTTTCTGCGGCAGTGATGTTGTAGTCCCTGCCGGCAAAAAGAGTTCCAAAACGCTCGCGCAGACCCGACGCTGCCGGGGAGAGAAACAGGGCGACAATAACCGCAACCACAGCAATTTTATAGACCATCTTGAGATGAATTTTCGACGAGAAGAAGATCAGCAGCACCGACAGACCGAAGGCGACCATCCCCCCTCTGGAACCGGTACGAACCATTCCGAAGACAAGGCCCGTCATAATAGCGAGCGAAAGCAGCTTCCCCTTCCATGTTGAGGTGATAAAAAAGGAGAGCACCAGCGGAAAGGCAAAGCCGAAGAGAAGGGCAATATCATTCGAGTCGTAGGTGTAGGTGGTTGAGACCCGTCCCTGCTCGACATGCGGGAAAACAATGAGCCCGGCGACGAGCAGCAGGGAACTGACAATCACCACCTTGATCGCCCCGGTAAATCGGCTGCGCGAAAAGACCGACGACTGGAGAAAGAGAAAGAGCATCAGATTGATGCCAAGTATCAGAACACAGGCGCGGATCGAATGCCCCTTCCAGAAAGAAAACGGCAGCAGCACGACAGCGAGAACGAGAAGGGAAACCATCATCTTCAACTCGGCGTTACCGCGCCAGGAGACATTCCGGTAGTGCCCCCCGAAAAAGAACATCGTCAGGGTGATTGTATAGAGAACCAGCGCCGGACGTAATTTTTTCACAACCGGAATCAACGCCTCAGGCATCAGCTCACCGACCCTCGCCACCGCCAGAACCACGGTCAGAAAGACAAACACATAGTAGAGTGTGCCCCCGGTCACCGGAGTATCAATCCGGGTATCTCTGATCTCAGCTGTTTTCATTATCACCCTTTCCGGCTGCGGCAGAGTATGTCTGAATCTTCTCCAGCAGCTGCTGCCGAAACAGCTGCGGGTCGGCGGTAAAACGGCGGTGATTCTTTTGCAGCCAGTCGCCAACATCAAAGGCTGTTCCCGCCGTCAGCTTTTCGAGCAGGAGCAGCAGGCGGTAATCTTCGACCCCCTGTGCCGCCCACTCGAATTTGATCGCCGCATCCAGTCCGCCGTCTCTGCGCGGAAAGAGCATCATCGCATCATGTTCACGCCCGTCGAGATCGTAATAGGGGTAGTTCTGAGCACCGGTAAGGTGCCAGCCGAGCAGATGATCGGCCCCCTCTTTGTGGCGCAGATACTGGTTGAGACCGAAGGGAATACGGTTGTTGACAAAAAGGCCGGCAGCCTGATTGTAAAGTCCCCAGTTGACCCCGTGCCGCTTGAGCAGTGCCGTGTCGGCGGGAGTTGCTGAGGAGAGAGAGAGTTCGTCAAACAGCAGATTGAGCTGATAGCCGCTGGCACCCTTTTTTTTCGGGGCGGCAAAGCCGCCGCTTTGAAAAAACGGCAGGTAGCGGCGCAGGGTCTCAACCCGTTTTGTATCACGCTCGACCTTCTGTGAGTACCCGGCCGCCTCATCACTGACATCAACGACAATCGGCAGCCAGTTGCCGCCTCTGTTGCTGCGTTTGAGCAGCCCGGCAACGACAGGGTAGTAGTCGTCTGCACTCAACCCTGCCTGCGGCTTTTCAAAAAGCCAGCAGTCAGGTGAACCGTAGCTGAAGACCTTGTGGGTAAAGCCGAGACCGCGGGCGGTCTTCATAAGCCGGTCAATCGACCGGGTATCAAGCTGCCAGCGACCGCCGCTCTCTGTCAGAGTAAAGCCCGGCAGCGACGACCAGGTGGTAAAGCCACGGCGGGCCAGCTCCTTCAGCGCCGCAGTACGCCACCTGTCACGGCTCTGTTCAACACCGCTGCCGTCAAACCACGCAAAGGAGACCGGATCAAGACCGAGAAAACCGATCGCGGTGTCAAGCGGCGGCAGGGTGAAGTCGAGCACGTTGAGGACAACCGGAATCGACCGTTCCCGGCCGTGAAGGGTCAGACTCAGCCGGCCGTGCCACGTCCCCGGCGGCATTGCGGCGGTCACCTCCGGCTGCACCCAGAGCATCACACTCTCCTCCGGGCGCAGCGGCAGTCCCCGTTCGGGCAGAGAGCGGAGAAAGCGCGGCGCCAGTTCAAAGGTCTCGTGGTTATAACTGTGGCTCTGAAACTGCTGGACCGCGTACCGGAGCGCATCAGCAGGCAGCACAACCGAGGCACCGCCCGGCCCCTGCAGAGGAGAGAGGCGGGCGACAAGAGGCGCCTCTCTCCCCAGATTGCGGGCGACAACAACAGCAAGCGGCCGCATGCCGGCCCCGCCGGCAAGGACGATCGACTCCGCTTCGGCCCGGGGGGTCTGATACCAGCGGACCAGCTTCTCGCCGGAGACCACCGCAGTATAGAGGCGATCACGTTTGTCGTCGGCACTGTACGGAAACGGTTTCTGTTCCGGTGGCGGCAGTTCGCGGCAGAGGCTCGCAAACTCCTCGCACTGCACCTTGCGCAGCTTTTTCACCCACGCCTCTCCCTGCGCTTTTGCAGAGACGGGATAGATAATCAGCGAGTTCAGCAAAACGCCCGAGGCGTCGCCCGCACAGTCGATGACGATACGGCCGTTATCGGCATCGACCTCGGTGACAATCTCGTCAAAGATTGGGGTCAGGTAGAGCTCACAGGCCGACTCGCCGGGCTTTGGTTCAACCTCGGAAAAGCGGAGGAAATCGTCGAGATAGTCGTCGGCGTCAGTCCGTTTCCGGTCGAGCACCGTCCTGCCGTTGATACGGATACGCCGCTTTGTCCAGAAGTGCTCATACCACATGCCGAGAGCCTCGGGAACGAGGCGGACAACATACCTCCCCTTCGGCAGATCAACCCGGAAGCCGCCATCGTTGACAAAGATACCGTCCCGCCAGAGGGTATCGGCGTAGAGGGAATCGTGCGCCCGCCAAATTTTCGCATCGACAAAGCCGAACCCGACGCTGCTGTCGTAGGAGTGCTTCTTCATGATCGGAGTGAACCCCTCAAAGGTGCGAAAATCCTCTTTCACAAAGTCAAACAGAAGCAGCCCCGGAAACGGCGGCGGCAGCCGTTCCCCCTGAAGCAGCCGCACATTGTCGACAACAAACTCTCCAGACCTCCCACGCACCTTTTTTTGCCCCCTGACGTCGCCGACATCGGTAACCGCGACCCAGAAGCGCCTGATCCTGCCGAGATCAAGGTAGCGTTTTACCCTCACCGAACCCCGCTCACCGACATGGCGGTGAAGCGGAAAACGCAGCCGGTTCCAGCCCGGGACGAGGGTCGAGTAGTTGTTGAGGCGTGTCCAGTAGTCGCGGCTGCCGGCATCTTCGACGGTAAGGCTGAAGCGGACCTTCTCCTGCACCGGGTTGTAGAGATCCAAGGCAAGAAAGTCGTAACCGCGCCAGTCTTTCATCGCCGCATCACCGAGTCTGATGTCAAAGGGACGACCGACAGTCAGCTGGCGGGAGCGGCTTGTGCGACCCGCAGACCGCGCTTTCAGGGGGGCTCCGGCGAGATTTCTGTGCCTGTTGTCAAAACCGGGAAACAGCCGCTCACGGGGCAGCTTTTTGCGGGCACTCTCCGGCAGCTCAGCTGACGCGGCGGCCGCGGAAATTTTTGCGCCACAGATCTGACAGACGTCGACCCCCCGATCCCACCAGCGATAACAGGAGGGGCAGCGGACCCCCCTGCCCGGGCTGTTGGCCTCTGCCAGTTTCTTCTGCGAACGTTGAAGCCGCCAGCCGATCTTCTTCCCCGGCCACCGTGCCAGTGAGATCTCATCGACCCACAGCCTGCCGGGAGCCTTGAGCCGGACCCACAGGGTCAGTGTCCCGCTTTTTTTGACATCGACAGTGAACGTCGCCCGGCTCCAGGCAAAAGAGCCGTGGAGTCTGGTCACCGCACTTTCGTAACCGTTGCCGACATCATAAAAGATCCAGATTGATTTTCCCCACTCGCCGACACCGACCTCCGAGGCACGCAGACTGAGATCGACCTTCCAGCGCCCCGGCGCAAGTCCGCTGAACTTGCGGTGCATCGTTATCTGCTCACCGGAGTCACACGCAAAAAAGACCGCACCGCTTCCGGCGGCGGTAATATTTTTCGTCAGTGTTCCATCTCCGGAACCCCACTTCTGCCACCCCTGCCAGCCGTTGTCAAAGTTGAACGTAAAAGACTCGGTGGCCACCGCCGAAAGCGGTGCGTAAAGAGAGACCAGCAACACAATCAACAGCCTTTTCATGACTCTCCTCCGGTACACTGCGCATAAACACGACGCAGGTCGCAGCCGATACTCGACCACTGATAGCGCCGACGGACAAGGGCGAGGCCGCCATCGGCAATCTGTTTCCCGCCGCCACTCTGCAGACACTGCGCCACCGCCTCCGCAAAGGCTTCGGGCGAGTCGCCGATAAAGATATCGGTCCCCGGTGTCACCGCAAGCCCCTCGGCACCGATGGTGGTCGAGATCACCGGTTTGCGGGCGGCCATCGCGTTGAGGATCTTCAACCGGGTGCCGCCGCCGATCCGCAGCGGAGCGATAAAGGCACGCCCGCGGGCCATAAACGGACGCACATCGTCGACCCGCCCATAACAGATGATACGCTCCGGATGCCGCCACCCCGGCGGCGTCCCGTTGCCGACAACATGGAGGGTGAGCGTCGGGTGTGCGGCGAGCAGCAGCGGGATCACCTCTTCATCAAACCACTGCAGGCCGTCGAGGTTCGGGTACCAGTCGAGACCGCCGACAAAGACAAGGTTCTCCTCCTCACCCTCCCCGTCTGCAGGGGTGAAGAAGTCGCAGTCGACCCCGTTCGGGATTGTGGTCACCGGCACCTCGGGAGCAAACCCGCGCAGGGTGGCGGCGTCGACATCCGAGCAGGCGATGATATGGCTGACCCGCGCGGCCAGCCGGCGCTCAAAGAGCTCAAGCCACCGCGCCTGCAGGCGGTAGAACAGCCGGCTGATCACGCCCCGCTGCGCCTCCGCCTGACGACGCACCCGGGCACACTCGACATTATGCTCATCAAGTACCAGCGGATATCCGGCCACCTCAGGCAGATAAACCCCCAGCGGCAGCATGTCGAGATGAACAAGATCGATCTTTTCGCGGGCCAGCACCTCACAGATCGCCCGGCGCATCTCCTTTTTATTATACTTACACTCGAGAAAAGAGCGGCCACTGACCAGTGAGCGCAAAAGGGTGATCACCAGCGCCACCCGTGAGCGGTTTTCCGCCACCTCAACAAGACGTACCGAGGCGCAGAAACGGCGAAGTTTTTCGACCTGACCGACCTCCTCCTCATTCTTGATAAAGCTGAGCAGGTGGACCTCGTTACCGCGGGCCGCCTCGCTGACAAGATTACCGCTGCGCAGGGTATGGCCGTCATTCATCGGCAACGGAGTTTTGGTGGTGACAAAGAGGATCTTCAAACCCTTTCCATCCAGCAGTCCCTGCGCTCTGTCGTCTCTCTGTGCCATCGCTTTTCCCGGCAGGGAGTTGATCTCAGTGTTCTTTCCAGGCCGAACTGCTCCCCCCGGTGATCCAGGTGAAAAAGCCATAGACTGCGGCAAGGTTGAGTACGCAGAAAAAATACCACAGTTTCAGCAACTTCGACCGGCGCAGCAGCGGCAGATATGCCATCAGCCAGGCGAGGAAAAAACCGCCCAGAAGAGCGCTCCCGACAAGAGTGTACCACCCGCCTGCAGAGAAGCAGAAGCCGGGCATTAGCGCCAGCAGCAGCGGCACCAGCAGGCGTGCCGTCTTGTGCCAGAACAGACGGAAAAAGAAGCCGTGGCGGAGACTCTGCCGCAGCATCCCGAACTCGAAAAGGAGCTGCCAGTTCCCGGTCAGAGTACGCACCTTGCGCTCCCACTCCTCGTCGACCTCGCGGGAGACACAGTCGTATGCAACGGCATCCTGGTCAAAAAGGACCCGCCTTCCACGGCAGCAGGTCCGCAGCGGAATGAGCACATCATCAAGCAGGGTGTATGGAGGAATGGGCTCAAAATCGCTGCGCCGGAGGGCATAAATTGCGCCGGTGGTCCCCATCACCGAGCCGGTGTCACTCTCCATACGGCGAATTTTCTTCTCATACTCCCAGTACGCGCTCATCTCCATCTCAAGGCCGGGGTCGTCAGCACTGACAAAGACCAGCGCCCCGCTGACCGCTCCAACCTCCGGATCGGCAAAGCGTCCGGCCAGCTGAGCGATCGCTCCCGGGGCAAACCACTGGCGGGCGTCGGCAAAGAGCAGCAGCTCACCGGAGGCCTTTTTCACCGCCTGATTGATCGCCACCGGCTTGCCCTCACTGTGCGGTTTTTCGATCAGGACAAGGTTGATCCCGGCCGCCGCCAGCTCGTCGTTCAGCTGCTTTGCAAGAGTGACGGTCATATCGGTCGAGCCATCAGAGACAAGAAGGATCTCAA
>PDWI01003712.1_pt1 | contig 21257 bp, 17 predicted proteins | sample 1430891 | NCBI WGS metagenome assembly PDWI01 (sample SAMN01162508, study PRJNA174530) | Oral metagenome, whole genome shotgun sequencing project. | biome: Marine environment; feature: Marine mammal; material: Swab sample of the gingival sulcus; isolation source: swab sample of gingival sulcus... | reverse complement strand
TTATGCAAGGAAATTTTACGGAGAGTGCATATGAAAATGCAGTTATAGATTTGTTTGAGAATTTGGATTATGAACATGTCTATGCACCCGAAATAGATAGGGATTACAGAAGTCCTTTGTTTGAAGATGTTCTTGAAGAATATATTTATAAATTGAATAATACTATTCCTAAAGAAGCTATAATTGATGGGCTTAATAAAATTAGAAATTTTGAAAATGCAGATTTGGTTCAGAAAAATGCTAAATTTATGGATTATTTGCAAAATGGTATTCCTGTAAGATATTTTGAAAAAGGTGAGGAGAGGTCTACTATTTGTTATATTGTCGATTATGAAAATGTGGAGAATAATTCATTTATTATAAGCAATCAATGGACTTTTGTTGAAAATGCAGAAAGAAGACCTGATCTTATAATATTTTTAAATGGGCTTCCTATCGTATTGATGGAGCTTAAATCGTCATCTAGGGAAGATGTAGATGTACATGATGCTTATCTTCAAATAAGAAATTATATAAAAGATATACCATCTATGTTTATTTATAATGCAATTTGTGTAATGAGTGATCAATTGACAAATGCAGCTGGGACTATTACTTCTGGTGAAGATCGTTTTATGGAGTGGAAGACTGTCGATGGAAGTTATGAAAATACACAGTTTGCTCAGTATGATACTTTTTTTAAAGGTATGTTTGCTAAGGAAAGGTTACTTGATATTATAAAGAACTTTATTTGTTTTAATAATGAAGGTATAAAGTCTTATAAAATCCTTGCTGCTTATCATCAGTATTTTGCTGTTAAAAAAGCTATAAATTTGGCTAAAAAAGCTACAAAAACTAATGGTAAAGGTGGAGTTTTTTGGCATACACAAGGTTCGGGTAAATCTCTTTCTATGGTTTTTTATGCTCACTTACTTCAAGAGGCTCTTAAAAGCCCTACTATAATAGTGATTACTGATAGGAATGACCTTGATAATCAACTTTATTTACAGTTTTCGAATTGTAAAGATTTTTTGAGGCAAACTCCAATTCAAGCAGAAAGTCGTGAACACTTAATCGAGCTTCTTAATGGAAGAAAAGCTAATGGTATATTTTTTACTACTATGCAAAAATTTGAAGAGCTTGATGAGCCTATGTCTGATAGAAGAAATATTGTTGTAATGGCTGATGAGGCACATAGAGGACAATATGGACTTACAGAAAAAATAGATGCTGATACAGGTGCTAAAAGAATAGGTACAGCAAGAATTATAAGAGATAATCTTCCTAATGCTACTTATGTAGGCTTTACAGGAACTCCTATTTCATTAAAAGATAGAAGTACTAGGGAAGTATTTGGAGATTATATTGATATTTATGATATGACTCGTGCTGTGGAAGATGGAGCTACAAGACCTGTATATTATGAGAGTCGTGTTATCAATATTTCACTTAATAAAGATGTTCTTCAAAAAGTAGATAGAGAGTATGAGGGCTTTAAAGAGGAAACATCTGAATACAATATAGAAAAATCGAAAAAAGAATTTTCAAAAATGGAACAAATTCTCGGAAACTGTGAAACTATAAATTCTCTTGTAGATGATATAATTAACCATTATGAAAATAATAGGGCAGACCTTCTTACTGGAAAGGCTATGATTGTAGCTTATTCTAGAGGGATTGCTATGAAAATATATGAGCGTATTTTGGAAGTTAGACCTAATTACAAAGAAAAAGTTAAAGTAGTTATGACTGAGAGCAATAAAGATCCAGAGGAGTGGCGTGAAATAATAGGAAATAAAAGGTATAGGGTAGAGCTTGGAAAGAAATTTAAAGATAATGATGACCCTATGAAAATTGCTATAGTTGTAGATATGTGGCTTACAGGATTTGATGTACCATCTCTTGCTACAATGTATATTTACAAGCCTATGAAAGGCTATAATCTTATGCAGGCTATTGCAAGGGTGAATAGAGTTTTTAAAGATAAAGAAGGTGGACTCGTTGTTGATTATGTAGGTATTGCTACAGAACTAAAAAAAGCAATGAATGATTATACTGTAAGAGATAAGAAAAATTTTGGAAACACTGATATATCAAAAGTAGCTTATCCTAAGTTTATTGAGAAACTCGAAGTGTGTCGTGATATATTTCACAACTATAATTATAAAAAATTTATTAATGGCAATGATGCTGACAGAGCTAAGATTATATCAGGTGGTCTTAATTATATACTTGAACCAAAGAGGAAAGACGATAAAGAGGATTTTATAAAAGAATCACTTCTTATGCGACAAGCCCTTTCACTTTGTTCATCTATAACTGATGAAGATAAAAGAATGGAGGCGGGATTTTTTGAAGCAGTCCGTGTTCTTGTTATGAGGCTTATAAATAAAGGTGCTTTAAAGGGAGTTTCACTTAAAACTTTAAATGAAAAGATTAGTAGTATTCTCAAGCACAGTATTAAATCAGATGGTGTAATAAATTTATTTTCAGATATTAAAGAAGAATTTTCTATTTTTGATACAAAGTTTCTTGATGAAATTGCAAAAATGAAAGAAAAAAATCTTGCAGTGGAACTTTTAAAAAAACTTATTGAAGAAAAAGTTATCGTTTATAAGCATACAAATGTTGTTAAGAGTCGTAAATTTAGTGAAATAATTAGAGAAACTATGAATAGATATTTAAATGGTATGCTTACGAATGAAGAAGTGATTGAGGAACTTTTAAATATTGCAAAACAGATAAAAAAGGCAGCAGACGAGGGAAGTGCGATGGGGCTTACAGCTGATGAACTTGCTTTTTATGATGCATTAACAAAGCCTAAAGCTATAAAAGATTTTTATGAAAATGAAGAGCTTATATCTATAACAAAAGAGCTTGCGGATAGTCTAAGGAAAAATAAAACGATAGATTGGCAAAAGAAGAAGTCGGCAAGAGCAAAAATGCGTATGATAGTAAAGAAATTATTAAAGAAGCATGACTATCCACCTGAAGGTAGAGAAGATGCTGTAAAGACAGTAATGCTTCAATGCGAATTGTGGGCAGATGAGAGTATATTTTAATACATTTAATAGTTAATTTCAGTTTAAATTTTTAGTTTAAAATACAGAACGGGAAGCATTCTAGCTGTTATATTTTGCTAAACTTATTTACAACGCTTTTATAGATTAGGCTTACCGTTTTCACTAATATAAAAATTCAGATAATATATTACTAAAGTATTAATGTGAGATTATTATTTTTAATCCTTAAACTAAAAAATTAAATCAACATTAAATCCTATTAATCAACTTTTTAACAACTAAATCCATATATTTTCCCGTTTTGATTGACAAAAACTGCTTATTTGATAAAAAATCCAAATTTTTCGTTAAAACTGTGATATTTTTATAACTATTGTATAAATAAAGTGCAATCTTAAAAACTGCGTATAATGCCTATAAATAAAGGGTTTTTAGCGAATATTACTATAATAAGGTATTGAGTGATGAGAATTTATGTATTATAATCATTATAGGTTATAAATTTAGATTATTTATCATTATTTGGGCGTGCAGAAAAATATGTTTATTATCTTTATGATAAGTGTAGATTTGTTTGCTTTTTCTGCGATTTTGTCTGTTTGAACATTTCATTTTTTTTGTGTGTCTGAATATTTTAAATCTTTTTTGTTATCAAATAAAACTTATCAATTAAATTTGGGGGCATTATGAAACTAATGACGTTCAAAGGTGGTATTCACCCACCTGAAAATAAGCATTACACAGAAACAAAGCCTATTAGAACTTATATGCCGAAAGGTTATATAGTCTTTCCTATGTCGCAACATATAGGTTCACCTTGTGATGTGTTGGTGAAAAGAGGAGAGAGAGTATTAGTTGGGCAGACTATCGGAGCTGCGACTTCATACGTTAGTTCTCCTATTATTAGTTCTGTTTCTGGAACTGTTAAAAAGATAGAAGATGTGCTTACCGTTTCTGGTAGCAAATCAAAAGCTATAATAGTAGAAAATGATGGATTATATGAAGAAGTAGACCATATAAATAAGCCATATAATTTTGAGGCTATGACTAATGAGGAAATTCTTGAAGTAATAAAAAATTCTGGTATCGTAGGGTTAGGCGGGGCTACTTTTCCTACTCATGTTAAGTTAAATCCACCGAAAGATAAAAAAATTGATGCTGTTATCGTAAATGGTGCAGAGTGTGAGCCATATCTTACTAGCGACCATAGAATTATGCTTGAAGAAACTGATAGAGTTCTTAAAGGTCTTACTGTAATTTTAAAACTTTTTCCAGATGCCAAAGGCTATGTCGGAATAGAGTCAAATAAGCAAGACGCTATTAAAAAGATGATGGAAGAGGCTAAAAAATACGAAAATATTACGGTAGTACCACTTAAAACTAAGTATCCTCAAGGTGCTGAAAAACAGCTTATTTACTCTATTACTAAGAGAAAAGTTCCAGCTGGTAAACTTCCTAGTGAAGTAGGTTGCGTAGTGCAAAATATAGACACTGTAGTAGCTATTCATAGAGCATTTTTCAGAGGTAGACCTCTTATGCGTAGAATAATTACTGTTTCGGGTGATTGTATAAAAAATCCAGGAAATTATAAAGTGAGAATTGGTACTAGCTATAGAGAGCTTATAGAAGAGGCTGGAGGTTTTGTAAAAGAGCCTGTCAAGTTTATATCTGGTGGTTCTATGATGGGTATGGCGATGTTTTCTTTAGATGTGCCTATTATAAAAGGTTCATCGTCGATACTTTGCCTTAGTGAAGATGAGCTTCATAATTATCCAGAGGAAAACTGTATAAGGTGTACTAAGTGCATTAACATATGCCCTATGAATTTGTTGCCAAATCAATTAAATAAATATTCTAATGCTGGTGATTTTGATTTGTTTGAAAAAATTCATGGTTTAGATTGTATAGAATGTGGTGCTTGTTCTTATACTTGCCCATCGCATAGACATTTACTCCAGTCTATTAGGACTGCGAAGAAAACTGTATTAGCAAATAAGAGAAAGGGATAAAATGGAAAATAAATTTTACGTTTCGTCATCGCCACACGTGAGGACAAAAGAAAGTGTACAAAAGATTATGCTAGATGTAATTATCGCACTTACTCCAGCAGTTTTGTTTTCTTTTTACTTATTTGGTTTTAGTGCGATTTTAACGGTAGTTATAACTACGGCTTCAGCAGTATTTTTTGAATGGGGCTACTGTAAAGTAATGAAAAAACCGTCTACTATAAAGGATTTATCTGCTGTAGTTACTGGTATATTACTCGGTATGAACTTGCCAGCGCTTATGAATTATAATCAGCTTTGGTGGATAAGTATACTTGGTTCATTTTTTGCGATAATAATAGTGAAACAGCTTTTTGGTGGACTTGGTCAAAACTTTATGAACCCAGCACTTGGTGCAAGAGCATTTTTAGTAATATCTTTTGCTGGGACTATGACTACTTGGTTACCAAATAAGGAAGTAAACGCTCCTATAATGGGGTATTTAGCTAAGTTTAGTGGTAGTGTAGATACGATAAGTAGTGCAACACCGCTTGCCCATCTTGCTAGTGGAGAACCTATGACACCTATATACAATTTATTTGTAGGTACGACTTTAGGTTCTATTGGTGAAACTAGTGCTGTACTGCTTTTAATAGGTGGAGCTTATCTGTTATACAAAAAGGTGATTACTTATCACGTACCTGTGTTTTATATAGCAACTGTGTTCATATTTACTTTACTTTTAAATGGATTTGATATAAATGTGGCACTTTATCATTTATTTGCTGGTGGTCTTATGCTTGGAGCTATTTTTATGGCTACTGATTATGCGTCTAGTCCACAAACTCCAGTAGGTAAAATTATAATGGGTGTTAGTGCAGGTGTTTTAACTGTTTTAATTAGAAATTTTGGAGGTTATCCAGAGGGCGTATCCTTTGCGATAATTATAATGAACTTATTTACACCTATTATTGATAAGTTTACCGTTCCAGTTCAGTTTGGAGGTGCAAAAAGAAATGAAAACTAAAGATAATACGGTAAAAAATGCTTTAATACTTATGGCTATTACTCTTGTGGCTGGTATACTTCTAGGTATTACTTACGAGATTACGAAAGACCCTATAGAGGAGCAGAAACAGATAGCTACTAATAAAGCACTTAAAGAAGTTATGGAAGATGCTACTGAATTTGAAAAGATAGAAAATAAAGATGAAAGTGGTGTTATAAAAGATATATATGTAGCAAAAAATGGTGATGAAGTTATCGGATATGCATTTTCAGTAAGTGCTACTGGTGGATACGGTGGTAACGTAGAAGTTATGGTTGGGCTAAATGCTTCTGAAAATGTAGTAAATGGTATAGACGTACTGAAACATAACGAAACACCAGGGCTTGGAGCTAAGTCAGATGAGCCAGAATTTAAAAGTGAATTTGATGGTGAAAAGTTGCAAACTCTTAAAGTAGTTAAATATACTCCTAGTGATACGGCAGGTGAAATATCTGCTATAAGTGGAGCTACTATTACTTCCAAATGCGTTACAGGTGGTGTAAATGCATGTATCGAATATATGGATAAAAATTTAAAAGGGGGTAAATGATGCAGACGAATTTTATGAAAACTATTAAAAATGGGATAATTGATGAAAATCCTATTTTTGTTCAAGTACTTGGAATGTGCCCTACGCTAGCTGTTACTACTTCAGCAAAAAATGGCTTAGGTATGGGTCTTGCAACTACTACCGTTTTAATAATGAGTAACTTAGTAATATCATTGCTTAGAGAGATTATTCCAGACAAGGTAAGAATACCAGCTTTTATAGTAGTAATAGCATCGTTTGTTACTATTGTAGATAGACTTTTGCAAGGTTTTTTGCCACCTCTTTATGAGTCGCTTGGTCTGTTTATACCACTTATAGTTGTAAACTGTATAATACTTGGTAGAGCAGAGGCATATGCATCGAAAAATAAACCGATAAATTCAGTGCTAGATGGACTTGGTATGGGACTTGGATTTGCATTTGCACTTACTATACTTGGTTCAGTTAGAGAGATTTTAGGAGCAGGTAGCATATTTGGAGTTAAGTTAATGGAGGGATTATTTAACTTAGTTCCTTCACTTAACACTATTTTTGGGGGCTATCAGCCGATTGCAATTATGATTTTAGCACCAGGAGCATTTATAGCGCTTGGAATAATACTTGCTATATTCAATCATATAAGAAGTAAGGAGGCGTAAATGGAATTATTGTTATTTTTTATTGGAGCTATTATAGTAAATAACGTTATACTTACTAGATTTTTAGGCGTTTGTCCATTCCTTGGTGTTTCTAAAAAAGTGGAAACAGCTTTTGGTATGGGTCTTGCCGTTACTTTTGTTATGACTATAGCATCTATTTTTAGCTATTTAGTTTATAAATATATTTTGCAACTATTTCATATCGAATATTTATATACGATTGCTTTCATACTAGTTATCGCATCTTTAGTTCAGCTAGTAGAGATGATTATACAGTATTCTAGCCCATCACTTTATTCCGCACTAGGTGTTTATTTACCACTTATAACTACAAACTGTGCAGTGCTTGGTATAGCTGTAATAAATATGCAAAATGAGTATAGCCTTATAAAAAGTATAATAAGTGGATTTGGTACTGCTGTAGGTTTTACACTTGCAATAGTGCTTATGGCAGGTATTAGAGAAAGAATAGATTACAATGACATTCCAAAAGCTTTTAAAGGTTATCCTATAGTTTTAATTACAGCTGGACTTATGGCTATAGCATTTTTTGGATTTGCAGGACTTATATAGGAGGAGGTAAAAATGGATTTTATGACGATTATTACTTCTGGACTTAGCATTGGTGGACTCGGTGTAGTTTTTGGTCTTGGTCTAGGGATTGCTAGTAAGAAGTTTGCTGTAAAAGTAGATGAACAAGTTATAGAGCTTAGGAGCGTACTTCCTGGTGCGAACTGTGGTGGTTGTGGATATACTGGTTGTGATGCATTTGCTAAAGCACTTGCTAGTGGAGAGGCAAAAGCAAATGGTTGTCCTGTAGGTGGTGATTCTACTACGGAGGCGATTAGTAAAATACTTGGTATTGAAGCTGGTAAATCAGAAAAGACTGTTGCTTACATAAAGTGTAAAGGTAATTGCAACGTAGCCAAAGATAAATACGAATATATAGGAATTCAGGACTGCGTAAGTGCATCGTTTTTACAAGGTGGAGGGCCTAAAGGTTGTAGTTATGGTTGTCTTGGACTAGGCTCTTGCGTAAAGGCGTGTATGTTTGACGCTATAGATATAAAAGATGGAATAGCAGTTATCAATGAAGATAAATGCGTATCTTGTGGAATGTGTGTAGATGCTTGCCCTAAAGATTTAATCGAAATAATACCGATTAAAAAACGTGTAAGGGTAGATTGTAGTTCTAAAGACAAGGCGAAAGACGTTATGGCTAATTGTGAAGTAGGCTGTATCGGGTGCAGAAAGTGTGCTAAAGAGTGTCCAGTAGGAGCTATAAGTTTTGATGGGCCACTTGCGGTATTTGACTACAGCATATGTATATCTTGTGGTAAGTGTGAAAAAGTCTGTCCTAAAGGAAGTATTACGAAAAGAGAACGACTACCTAGAAAGCCAAAAGTTAAAGTATCAAAAATAGAAGAAGTAGAAAAAGTAAATTAATGATAAAAATAGCTGGAGAGTTTAGCTAAATTACATACTCTCCAGTTTTTTATTGCATAAGTTTATATAAATTCAATGTAAAAGCTATAGAAGTGTGCTAAAATATCATTACTGTATTTAGTTGAAAAGGAAAATGTGTTATGTCAAAAAAAAATGTAGTTAAAGTTAATTCGAATTCAAATTTGAATTTGCGTCGTAAATTAAGAGTGGATTTTAGTTCTGTAGAAAATGCTTTTTTATATTCATATAATTATTTTATAAGGGAGTACAATGATTTTTCTGCGGATCATATTTTAGAAATTTATATAACTCCTGCTGGAGAAAATATAAAAGCTCAAGTAAAATTTTTTGATTATGTAGAAGATAGAGTTGGTATTACTAGCATTACTTTTAATAAAAAAGGCAAGTATTTACGTTCTGATTGTGATTGTTATTATCATAGTAGAACTTCTCCTTGTGCTCACGTTTGGGTAATAGCTAGAACTTTGTCATATAACGAATTTAGTGTTCCATATGTATATAAAGATGAAAATTGTAGTGATATTAAAAAATTTAAGGAAGAGTTATATTTAAAAGAAAGAATAAGAAATGGTAGAGCTAGGTCTGAAGCATTTATAGATAAGATGATAGAGGCTGAAATAGAAAGTCAAAAGTCCATATCTGAAATAGAAAGTGTAAAAATAGTACCTGAGTTTTTTAAAGGAGAAGAATATAGCGATAGTTTTACAATTAGGTATAGAATTGGCGAAGATAAGATGTATGTCGTAAAGGACTTACGAGAAAAACTTTTAGTGCCTATTAAATTTAATCAGTATGTAGATTATGGTAAAGAATTTAAGACGGTGTTGTCTAATGAAATTTTTGATAAAGATAGTGAAAAAGAGCTGATTTTTTTAAGAGATAATATTCAAAATATTGAAAAGAATATTATGATTATTGATGGATTGAATATAGATGAGTTTTATGAACTTCACAAAGATGAAAATGGTATTAGTGGGCTTGAATTTAAAGAAGATGATTTTGGTTTTGAACTTAATGTTAAGAAAGTAAAAGACTACTATGAGATAAATATTTTAGATAAAATGCACTTGTTAACTGATATAGAGTTAGAAGATGTTGCTATAGATAAACTAGATGAAGATATAATTAATAGAAGCGAGTATTATATAGAAACTAGAATAAAAGAAATTAAATATGATATATTAAATAGAGCTTATATCATTACTAACAAAAGATTTTATTTATTTGAGAAGCAAAACAGAATAAATAAACTTTCATATATGGATACTAGTAAAGATGAAGTCTTATTTTATTCTCTTATTAAATACAATGAACTTTATTTTACTAAAGATGAACTTAGCGAAATATTAAATATGTATAAAGATAAACTTATACACATTTCAATATCAGACGATATATTAGAACAATTTTCTGAAGAAGATGTCGTAAAACCTAAGCTATATTGTGATATTAATGAGAATATGGAGCTTTTGCTTAATTTAAAATATAAAAATGATAAAGCGAATTTAAGTTTTAAAAAGCTTATACATAAATTAATAGCGAACGGATTGTTACAGCTAAAAACTGAATATGATTTGAATTCTGAAGAGAACTATGATATAGACGATACTTATACGATTTTTAAAGATGCAGAAGTAATAAAGTTTATAGAAACTACGCTTCCTAGCCTTAGTAAAGATGCAGATGTATTTTTAAGTGATTCTATTAAAAATTATTCGCATTCTAGAACACTTAATTTATCGGTAGGAGTTAAAGTAAAAAATAATTTGTTAAGTCTTAACTTTGAAAGCGATGATATAGACCCGAAAGAGATATATGATATTTTAGCGAAATATAGAAAAAAGAAAAAGTATTATAAAATGAAGTCGGGGGAAATTATCAAGCTAGACAATGCACAGCTTGAAGATATAGATAATTTCGTAAAAGATATGGGCATTGATGATAAAGACTTAAAAAAGAAAACTATTAAAGTGCCACATTATAGGAAGTTTGTACTAGGTGCTGAAAAATCACTTAATATAGATACAGATGAAAAATTTGATAAACTTTTTGAAAAGAAAGAAGTTAAAATAAACGATAAATATGAAAAAATATTAAGGGACTATCAAAAAGATGGAGTAAAGTTTATGATGGATTTGAGAAATATGAAGTTATGTGGCTTGCTCGCTGATGATATGGGATTAGGTAAGACTTTACAGGTTATTTCATTAATCGAAAGCATAGATAAAAGAGAAAAACCTATACTTATAGTTACACCTAGCTCACTTATTTTAAACTGGGATAATGAATTTAAAAAATTTGGTTCTAAATTAAATGTAAAGACTATTCATGGAAATAAAAGCGTTAGAAAAGACTTGATTGAAAGTGTGCAACAAGGGCAAGAAGATGCTGTATTAATAACTTCCTATGACTATTTAAAGAGAGATATACATTTATATGAAGAGATGGATTTCGATACAGTCGTAATAGATGAGGCACAGTACATTAAAAATTATAAGACTAAAGCAGCTAGAACGGTGAAGTCTTTAAAAAGAGATAATTCTATAGCTTTGACTGGAACACCTATAGAAAATTCTTTAGCGGAGATTTGGTCTGTATTTGACTTTTTAATGCCTGGATATTTATTTAATTACAATAAGTTTAGTAAAAATTATGAAAAGCCTATAGTTTTAAAAGATGATGAAAAAGTGTCGAAAAGGCTTAAATCTATGGTAGAACCTTTTATTTTAAGAAGACTTAAAAAAGACGTTTTGACTGAACTTCCAGATAAGATAGAAGAAACTTATTATATAGAGTTAAATGAAGAAGAAAAAGAAATATATAGAGCTAATATAATGGATATGAAGATTAAGTTAGCTAAAAATGGTGGCAATAATAAAATAGAAATTTTATCAATGCTCACTAGACTTAGACAAATTTGTATTGATGCTGGACTCGTATATGAAAAGGTATATGATGATAGTTCTAAAATAAAAGCAGTGATGGAACTTGTAGAAAAATCCATTTTAAACGGTCAAAAAATACTTATTTTTTCTTCTTTTACTACTGTGCTAGATAGGATTGCGGAAAAATGTAATGAAAATGGATTTGAGTATTTTATGCTTACAGGTTCGACCAGCAAATTAAAGCGAAAAGACTATATTGATAGATTCCAAAATGAAGAAAGAGATTTATTTTTAATATCGTTAAAGGCAGGTGGAACAGGACTTAATTTAACTAAAGCTAGTTTGGTTATACATATTGACCCTTGGTGGAACGTTTCAGCACAAAATCAAGCTACAGATAGAGCACATAGAATAGGGCAAAAAAATACTGTTCAAGTTATTAACTTAATAGCAAAAGATACTATTGAAGAGAAGATACAAAAAATGCAAGAAAAGAAAAAAGAGTTATCGGATACTTTTGTAGAAAATTCAGACGGTAGTTTTTCTAAGTTAAATAAAGATGAACTTATGGAGCTATTTACTATGAGTTGAGTGCTATAGTTAAATCTCAACTAAATGTTAGGAGAAGATTATGAAGATTTTAGAAATAGTTACGATTATAGCAGCTGTTATGGCTATATTTCATAAAAAAGCCCGTAATGTTTGGATAGGGTTGACTATGGTTTTGACTGTAGCAATCACTGTTCAAAACGGTGTAAGATGGACTTATTATCCGTTATATATTTTCGTTATAGTCGTATCTATTTTGATTAATAAGCCTACAAAAAAGTATGTTAATGTAATTTTAGTGATTCTTTTAATAGCATCATTTATTCCTATATTAATATTTCCAATATACGATATACCAAAACCTACAGGAAAGCAGTTTGTAGGGACTAAAACATATGATGTGATTGATGAAGCTCGATTAGAGAAGTATAATGATTTTGCTGAAAAGAGAAAGTTTAGAGTTCAAATATATTATCCAACAGATTATATAGAAGATTTAGAAGTGGCAAATTGGTTATATGATGGTATAGAAGTTGCTAGAGGAATGAGTAAAGATTCATATTTGCCATATTTTACATTTGACCATTTAGCAAATATTAAATCGAACTGCTATATAGAGGCTCCACTTAGTGCTAAGGTGGAAAAATATCCTGTCGTAATAATATCTCACGGTTGGTCTAGTATTAGAAATATGCATCAAGATTTTGCGGAAGAACTTGCAAGTAGAGGGTATATTGTAGTCAGCATTGACCATGCATATGGAGCTGTAGCAACTGTATTTGAAGATGGGAAATTAGCTAGTATTAATTATGACGCTTTGCCAGCACATAGTATGAATTTTTTGGAAAAAGGAAATCAGCTTGTTGGTACATATGCCGATGACATATCTAGGACTATACAATTTATAAGTGAGTTAAATAATGATGGTGATGATATGTTTGCTGGTAAATTAGATGAAGAAAAAATAGGATTACTAGGACATTCTACTGGTGGTGGAGCTGGTGTAAAAAAAGCGTTAAAAAATGATGGTGAAATAAAAGCTATAATAGGGCTAGACGCTTGGGTAAAGCCGATTAAAGAAGAAAATTTAAAGTCGGGTATCAATGTTCCATCACTTTTATTAAGAAGTGAACAGTGGGAGCGTGGAAATAACAATCCACCTTTAGAATTACTAGTAAAAAGTAGTGAATATAAGCCTTTAGTATATCAAATAGATGAAACTACACACTATGATTTTTCGATGGTGTATATGTATACTTCGGTATCCAAACTTCTTGGTTATTCTGGAAAGATAGATAGTGAGCATTTAACGAATATGTTGAAAGAAAATATCGTTTCGTTTTTTGAACAAACACTTAAAAAAGGAGAAAAGCCTATAATAGATTTAGAGAAGTATGATGATATGAGTGAAGTGGAGTTTTAAGTTGACGTTTATATATATATGAAGTACAATATCTATATAAACGTAAAACGAGGTGGTTGTATGGAAATTAATTCAATAATTTATGATGAAATAACTAAAAATCATAATTTAATTACGAATAAACAAGTTAGGGAGCTAGGTTTTTCTAGGACTACACTTTCCAATTATGTGAATAATGGATTGTTAGAGCGTATACATAATGGAGTTTATATTTTGCCAGATAGTGTTAATGATGATATGTATACATTTATGTTACATTCAGATAAGATTGTATTTTCTCACGATAGTGCATTATTTCTAAATGGTTTGTCTGATAGAACGCCTTTTATTCATTCGGTTACTATTCCTAGTAATTGTTCAATGTCTGTTTCATTAAAAAGTGATTGTAATTTATACTATATTAAACCAACTTTGTATAATGTAGGTATTACTATAAAAAGAACTACTTTTGGCAATGATGTCAAGTGTTATAATGCTGAAAGAACTATTTGTGATTTAATTAGATCTAGAAGTAGGTTAGACGAAGAGATGTTTATAAGTGGTATAAAAAATTATGCTAATTGGAAAGACAAAGACCTTAATCTATTAGGTAAATATTCTAAAATATTTAAAGTAGATAAAATTTTAAAGCAATATATGGAGGTTCTATTATGAGTTCTAAAGCTATGAGCCTTAAAAGTAAAATCAAAAATTATGCTAAAAAGAATAACATTACGGCACAAGTAGTATTACAAAATTATATGCTTGAAAGATATTAAAACTATTTGTTATTTTGTAGTGTGTTGATTAAAGATTTGTATTTTAAATTGAGTTACGGTTATAACAGATTAATATTTATATAGATATAATAAATTATATCTATATAAATGTTAAGTTTTTTTATTCGATTATTTTATATCACGAGGTTTATTATGAAAGAAAGCAGATTATTTAGAATTTTATATTACATATTAGAGCATAAAAAAGTTACAGCAAGGGAGCTTGCCGATAAGTTTGAAGTGTCTATTAGAACCATTTATCGTGATATAGATTGGATTAGTAGTGCGGGTATTCCTATATATGCTATTCGTGGCAAAGGTGGTGGTATAGAAGTCGAAGATAGTTTTACACTTAGTTCTTCTATGTTTACGCCAGATGAAAAGGAGCAGATGATCATAGCTTTAAAGACGCTTGAAAACATGCAAGGTTTGTATAAAAATGAGCTTGCAAGCAAGCTGTCGGCACTTTTTCAAATAAAAAATAAAAATTTACAAAACTGGATAGAAGTAGATTTTTCTAATTGGCAATACAGCAATTTATACCAAAATGTATTTGATGATTTAAAGAGAGCGATTTTAAATAAAAATATGTGCTATGTTAAATATTTTGGTGTTAGTGGCAAAAATACTACTAGAACTATAAAGCCTATTCGTTTGCTATTTAAAGGAATGAATTGGTATATATATGCTTTTTGTAATCTAAGAGATGATTTTCGTTTTTTTAAGTTGTCGAGAATAAAAGAGCTTGAAGTTTTAAATGAAGTATATGAAGATGATTTTTCTGACGTAGTAATAAATAAAAAACTCGTATACGATAAAACGGTAAATGTAAAACTAAAGTTTGATAATAGCGTTGCTTATAGAGTTTATGATGAATTTTATAGCAATATTAAAGAAGATGAAAACTATATATATACTAGCATTAATTTACCTAACAATTATATTTTATATAGTTATATTTTTTCTTTTGGTAGCGGTGTAGAAGTTATAGAACCTTTAGAAGTTCGAGAAAAAGTTAAAGATATAATTAGGAAAATGTCGAAAATATATAATATATGACAAGCTATGTCAAGTTTTGTAGTGTATAATTTTATTATGTTTTAGAAAGGTGAATATGACTATGAAACACGAATGGAGAAAAAAAGAAAAGGAAGTTTATTTGCCAAAAAAGAAACCGCAACTTGTCGATATAGAGCAATATAATTACATAATTATTAGTGGAGAGGGCAATCCTAATAGCGAGTTTTTTTCTAATTGTATAGAGGTTTTATATAGCGTGGCATATGCAATAAAGATGAATATGAAAAAAAGTGAACATAAACCAGATGATTATGTCGACTTTACTGTTTATCCGCTAGAGGGTGTTTGGGATATTTCTGATAATGCTAAACAAAAAAATGATGGTAAAATAAGTAAAGATGATTTTGTGTTTGATTTGATGATAAGACAGCCTAATTTTATTACAGAAGACTTTTTTAGACAGATGGTAGAGCTTACTAAAATTAAAAAGCCTAACGATTTGCTAGATAAAGTTAGATTTGAGAAAATTAAAGATGGCAAATGCGTCCAAATGATGCATATAGGTAGTTATGATGATGAACCAGCAAGTTTTGAAATAATGCAAAAGTTTGTTGATGATATGTCGCTTAAAAGAGTTTGTAAGTCGCATAGAGAAATATATTTATCGGATTTTAGAAAAGTGGAAACAGCTAAGTTAAAAACGGTGTTAAGATTTAAAGTGGAAAGTTAGAAGGAGGATATTATGCCAAGACCAAAGAGCAAACAGCAATTATTAGATGCAAGTAGAGATAATTATAATAAGCTAAATGAGCTTATAGCAGCGTTTACTAAAAAAGAGATGGATACACCTTTTGATTTTTCGGCAGATGAAAAAAAGAAAGAGGCACATTGGAGTAGAGATAAAAATGTAAGAGATATTTTAATTCATCTTTATGAATGGCAAAAACTTTTACTTAACTGGGTTGAAAAAAATAGAGCTGGTAATAAGGTGAGTTTTTTGCCAGAACCTTATACGTTTAAAAATATTGCACCTATGAACGTGGAATTTTGGGAGAAGCATCAGCAAACGTCTTATGGAGAAGCTGTCAAAATGTTAGATGACAGTCATAAAAAAGTAATGGATACAGTAGAGTCTTTTACAGATGAAGAACTATTTACGAAAAAATATTTTGATTGGACTGGTTCTACTAGTCTTGGTAGTTATATGATTTCAGCAACTTCTAGTCATTATGATTGGGCTATTAAGAAGTTAAAAGCTCATAAGAGAAATTGCAAAAAACTATAATTTAAAATTTTATGTAATTATTACCGAAGTTTAAAATAATTATTAATTGCTTGTAATAACACTAGAAGCATGTTAATATGTAGGTACGAATAGGAGGTAATTATGATTATTAAAAATATTACTAATATAACAGAATTTTTTAAAGCTGTTGATGAGTGTGAGGGAAGAGTAGAACTTGTTACTAAACAAGGAGATAGACTTAATTTAAAATCTAAGCTTACTCAGTATATTTCTCTTGCGGGAATGTTTAAAGATGCTAAAATAGGAGATGTAGAGTTAATAGTTTCCGAACCAGAAGATGTTAAGAAATTGATTGATTTTATGGTTAGAGGCTAGTGTAAAGTGATAATAATATAGTATTTTAGAGACTTTTTTATGAAAAGGTCTCTTTTTATAGTATAAGGTGAGGGTAGGTGATTAAATATCCTCACCTTATACTATTATCAATTTAATTTTTTAAAATTTGATTGAAAAAAATTGTAATATATTTGCAATGAAAATGTAAAAAATGATATAATTAAAAAATATTAATGTACTTTATAATTATAAATATAAATCGAAAGAGGAATGTAAATGTTACATAATGATAAACAAAGAACTAATAAAAATTTGAATTTTAATTTATACTGGTCTGGCTTTTATCTTGCTGTAATATGGGCTATGTCTATAGTTACAGCTATATTTTGGCTTGATTTAGGAGCTTTGTTTTTTATAATATCTATAATTGCCACATTAATTTTTGTAGTTTCTACCGTATTTTTTAGAAAAAATATTAACAATAATGTACTTAATAGAGCACTTACAGTTTCAAATATGCAAAAAGATTATGTAGAGAACATAGTGCTTCCATTAGTTATAGTTGATACTTTAGGTGAAATAAGATGGTACAATAAATCTTTTGAAGAAGTTTTAGATAGCATTTCGGAAGAACTTAGAAGTCATAAGATTATAGGCAAAAATCTTCACAGTTTTTTTTCTGAGCTTAGTGCCGATGATTTTCCAGCTGAAATAGAGGGAGAGTCAAGTAAAGAAATATATTTAATAAATAAGAGTTACAGAGTAGTAATTACAATATCTAAAGTAAGTTCTAGTATAGATGAATTTGGAATTTTAGGTGAAGATGAAGACGAAGTTACTCTTTACTCAATAGCTTTTTATGATATTACTAAAGAAATTAATTTATATAAAAAGTTAGATGAACAAAAGAGTATAGCTATGCTAATATATATAGATAATTACGATGAGGCGCTTAGAAATATAGAAGATGTAAGGCGACCTGTAGTTATGGCACTCATAGATAGAAATTTAGAGAAATTTAGCAAATCTATTGATGGTATACTAAAGAAATATGAGCGTGATAAATATATGCTTTTATTTCACAAAAAGTATTATGATAAAGTCGTTAAAGAGAAGTTTTATATACTTGATGAAGTTAGAGAAGTGCAGGCAGGAAGTAATATGCATATCACGCTAAGCATAGGGCTTGGAATTCATGATTATAGTATGAATGATAGTCTTAATTATGCCAAAGTTGCAATTGATTTGGCACTTGGACGTGGTGGAGATCAAGCCGTAGTAAAGGACGGAGATAAGTTTACTTATTACGGTGGTAAAACTAAGAGTGTAGAGAGGTCTACTAGAGTAAAAGCTAGAGTAAAAGCCTATGCTTTTAGAGAGATTTTAGAAGAGAGTGATAAGGTATTGATTATGGGTCATAAAAGACCAGACCTTGATGCTATTGGAGCTGCCGTTGGTGTTTATGCTTGTGCAAGAATCATAAATAAACCAGCTAGAATAGTTTTAGACGGAGTTACGACAGCAGTAAGCACTCTTTATGATAGAGTTAGAGAAGATGATTTCTATGAAGAAAATATTTTTATAAGTGCTAAAGATGCTAAAGCTAGCATAACAGATAAGACTTTGTTAGTTGTTGTAGATGTTAATAGACCATCTTATGTAGAAAATTCTGAAGTTTTGAGTATGGTCAAAGATGTAGTTGTATTTGACCATCATAGAGTTAGTAGCGATTTGATAGAAAATCCAGTGCTTAGATATGTAGAGCCTTATGCAAGCTCTACTAGTGAGATGATTTCAGAAGTAATAAGATATATAGATGATAACATAAAGCTTGCACCTATAGAGGCTGATGCTCTGCTTTCTGGTATAGTAGTCGATACGAAAAATTTTGTTGTAAATACTGGAGTTAAGACATTTGAGGCGGCGGCGTTTTTAAAACGTTCTGGAGCAGATATGGTTAGAGTAAAGTCGTATTTCAAAAACGATATGGCGTCTTATAAGGCAAAAGCGACAGCGGTTAAAGATTGTCATATTTATAGAAATGATATGGCGATTAGCATATGTCCGTCTGATGTAGAAAATCCCACTGTTACAGCAGCACAAGCAGCAGATGAATTGTTAGATATAGCAGGAATAAAAGCATCTTTTGTGCTTACTAAAATAGATAGTACGATATATATAAGCGCTAGAAGTTTTGATATGGTAAACGTTCAACTGATTATGGAAAAATTGGGTGGTGGAGGACATCTTAGTGTTGCTGGAGCTCAAATTCAAGGTGGAACTATATATGAGGCGATAGATAAGCTTAAAGAGGCTATAGATGTATATTTAGAGGAAGGAAAATGATATGAAAGTAGTATTGTTACAAGATGTAAAAAAAGTAGGTAAAGAGGGAGAAATAGTAGAAGTAAGCGATGGATATGCTAGAAATTTTTTAATAGCAAAAAAACTTGCAAAAAAGGCAGATGCTGTAGCTATAAATGATGCAAAATTAAAAAAAGAAACTTTGGCTAGAGAGAAAGCTAGATTGTTAGCTGAGGCTAAAGAACTTGGAAGTAAACTTGAATTGGGTAAAGTTAAAGTTGCTATGAAAGGTGGCGAAGGTGGAAGAATATTTGGTTCTGTTTCCACTAAAGAAATTGCAAAAGCTATAAGCGAGCAGCTTTCACTTAAAGTAGATAAGAAGAAAATAGTAGTAAAAAACTCGATAAAAGCTTTTGGTAGCTATGAAGTTCCTGTGAAATTACACCCAAAAGTAACTGTTACATTAAAGTTAGAGGTAGTAGAGGAAAAGTAGATGCCTGATGTAAACATAAGAGAAATCCCCAAAAATTTGGAGGCTGAGCAGTCTTTAATAGGGTCTTTAATAATGGCGAATGATTTAATTCCAGAGATAGAGGGGATAGTTTTGCCAGAAGATTTTTACTATAAAGATATGATGCTTATTTATGAGGCGATACTAAATCTAAATAATGATAATAGAGCAGTAGATATAGTTACTTTAAAATCGCATTTATCAGATAAAGGTAATCTTGATGCGGTAGGTGGTGTAACTATTTTGACTAAGTTAGCTATAAGTGTGCCTACATCTGTAAACGCCAAACATTATGCTAACATAGTCAAAGAAAAATCTACCCTTAGAAAAATAATACGCATAAATGAAGAAATAATAAATGATGCGTATAAAGGTGAACATAAGGCGTCAGAAATTTTGGCAGATGCCGAAAACAAAATATTTAATGCTGCTATCAAAGGTGATACTACTGACTTTTTTCATGTAAAAGACCTTATAAATCCTATGATAGATAAACTTGAACAGCTTTCTATTACTAGAGGTTCTATTACTGGAATAGCATCTGGATTTAAAGATTTAGACAGGAAGATGTCTGGACTTCAAAAGTCTGATTTGGTGCTTATAGCAGCAAGACCATCTATGGGTAAAACAGCATTTGCACTTAATATTTTGCAACACGTTGGAGTAAAAGAAAAAAAGACGTGTGCTATGTTTAGCCTTGAGATGAGCAAAGACCAGTTGCTTGCTCGTATGATTTGTTCTGAAAGTTTGATAGACTCACAAAGGCTTAGAACTGGAAATTTAGAAGATGCTGACTGGGAAAAGCTTGCAATGGGTTCTGTTTTGATGGCTGGAGCAAACATATATATAGACGATACTGCTAGTATTTCTCTTAGTGAGATGAGAAGTAAATGTAGGAAGTTAAAAGTAGAGCATGGACTAGATATAATAGTGATAGATTATTTACAGCTTATGACGGGAAGTGGTAGAACTAACTCTCGTGAGCAAGAAATATCTGAAATAAGTAGAGGTTTAAAAGCTTTAGCAAGAGAGATGGACGCACCTGTAGTAGCACTTTCTCAGCTTTCTAGAGCGCCAGAACTTAGAGCCGATAAAAGACCTATTTTATCAGACCTTAGAGAGTCTGGAGCTATAGAGCAAGACGCTGACGTAGTTATGTTTTTATATAGAGATGATTACTATAATAAAGATAGCGAATTTAAAAATGTAGCAGAAGTCATAGTAGCTAAACAAAGAAATGGTCCTACTGGAACGGTTAAGCTCATATGGAGTGGTCAATATACTAAATTTAGAGATGCACTTAAAACGGCATAATAATATAGCGTAAAGGTTTAGATTAAAGTTAGACCGTTACGCTAATTTTATATTGACGAGAACGGGAAGCCCTGTCTATAAAAGAGATACAGACAAGTTTACCTAATATATTAGTCCGAATGCTTCCCGTTATCAGTGCTCAGGAAACAATAATAAAATTTAAACTGAGAATAGGTTTATATAATTTAGTAATTCATTTGCAAAATCTATCCCACTTATAT
>PDWI01003710.1_pt1 | contig 21264 bp, 22 predicted proteins | sample 1430891 | NCBI WGS metagenome assembly PDWI01 (sample SAMN01162508, study PRJNA174530) | Oral metagenome, whole genome shotgun sequencing project. | biome: Marine environment; feature: Marine mammal; material: Swab sample of the gingival sulcus; isolation source: swab sample of gingival sulcus... | reverse complement strand
GAGGGGATGACTTTCCGTGTTGTTGGCTTAATCATTGGTACCTTGATTGTCTTGGCGTATGTTTTACGTTATGCGGCAAAAGTCAAACGTGACCCGGTAACCTCGCTCGTCTATGAACAACGTCAGGAAATCGAATCGGCACTGATGAAAAATCAAAGTGACACCGTACCGGATTTCACTGCCGCCAGAGCCATTACCTTAGCAATTTTTATGGCAACTTTTGGGGTAATGATGTGGGGTGTTATCAAAGCAGGCTGGTGGTTTGAAGAAATGTCGGTCTTGTTCTTAGTCTCAGGTTTCTTAATTATTTTAATTACCGTTTTCTTTACCGAGTTAAGTGAAAAAGAGGCGGTGGGCAGCTTTATCTCGGGGGCAGCCGATTTGGTTGGTGTTGCCTTAATCTTGGGACTGGCTCGCGGGGTGAACTTCCTGTTGGATGAGGGTTTGGTTTCCGATACCATTCTATATAATGCCACCCAGTTAGTGGACGGGATGAATCCAATGCTGTTTATTGTTGTGATGATGTTAATTTTTATTGTCTTGGGATTTTTTATTCCGTCATCTTCCGGTTTGGCGGTATTGTCCATGCCGATTATGGCACCACTCGCCGATACCGTTGGCTTACCGCGTGATACCATTGTCAGCGCTTACCAATACGGTTTGGGATTGATGGCATTTATTACACCCACCGGTTTGATATTGGTGGCCTTATCCATGTCTCATATTACCTTTGACAAGTGGCTAAGATTCGTTATGCCGTTATTGGTTATTCTTGCGGTATTTGCAATGGCAATATTGGTTGCTCAAGTGTCCATGCTATAAAAATCACTTTGTATAGTACAGTGAATTAGTTCACGTCACTATATTTTTATATTTTAGTCAAGCTCGAACTGCGACGTGGTTCGAGCTTTTTTGTCACTTGGACTTAACAATATGTTAGAATGACTGTTTTAAGTGCTAACGTTATCAAAATGCCCGCAAATACATCTGCCCGTCAAGTCGATATGACTGAAAAAGTTTGGCAAACTCTGCGCCGAGAGGCTGAATTATTATCACACAGCGAGCCGCTATTGGCCAGCTTTGCGCATGCCTGCGTGCTTAAACATAAGCATTTGGGGGCGGCATTGGCTTTTGTTTTATCGAATAAACTGGCTGACGGTGTTATTCCGGCAATGACCCTGTACGAGTTATTTATCGAAGCAAGCAATACGACCAAGGTGATTGAAGTAAGCGCAGTAAATGATATGGTTGCGGTGTTAGAACGAGACCCTGCCATTGACAAATATTTAACGGCTTTTTTATATTTGAAAGGCTATCAGGCCATTCAAATTCATCGTATTGCACATTTTTTATGGCACAATGACCGACGCGATATCGCCCTCTACATTCAAAGTCGTAATTCGGTGGTTAACGGTGTGGATATTCACCCGGCAGCAACTATCGGGCAGGGGGTAATGTTTGATCACGCCACCGGTATTGTCGTTGGGGAAACTGCGGTGATTGAGGACAATGTCTCTATTTTGCAAAATGTCACTTTGGGTGGTACCGGTAAAACAGGTGGTGACCGCCACCCGAAAGTGCGCCGCAATGTGATGATTGGTTCGGGGGCAAAAATTTTAGGCAATATCGAAATCGGCGCCGGGGCAAAAGTCGGGGCGGGCAGTGTGGTGTTGCAAGACGTTGCCGCGCGTACCACGGTTGTCGGGGTGCCGGCGGTTAAAGTGGGCAAACCCAAAACCGATAGTCCCTGTGATGAAATGAGCCAAAATTTTTTGGATGATATGGCCAAATAATCATAAAGTTTGCAGCCGCCCTGGTTGTTTTATCAAGCGGTTGCCTCGCCGGCCTGTGTTACAACATATAACGTGATAAATCCTCATTATCCGACAGTTCGCCCAATTGTTGATTGACGTAATCGGCGCTGACAGTAATGCTGTCTTTGGGTTTTTCACCCGCATCAAAAGAAATTTCTTCCAACAGTTTTTCCATTACCGTGTACAGTCTTCTGGCACCGATATTTTCCACATTTTCATTGGTTTGATAGGCAATCTCAGCGATACGTCTGATGGCATCATCGGTAAAATGCAGATCAACATTTTCGGTTTTCATCAGGGCTTCGTACTGCTTGATTAACGAGGCCTTGGGCTCGGTTAAAATACGCACAAAATCTTCCACCGTTAGGGCCTTTAGCTCAACCCGAATGGGTAGACGCCCCTGAAGTTCAGGAATTAAATCGCTGGGCTTGGCAAGGTGAAATGCCCCGGAGGTAATAAATAAAATATGGTCGGTTTTCACCATGCCGTATTTGGTATTAACGGTTGACCCTTCAATCAGCGGCAGTAAATCACGTTGCACACCTTCGCGGCTGACATCGCCGGCGTGGTCCGATTTTTTACAGATTTTATCAATTTCATCAATAAAAACGATACCGTTTTCCTGCACATTTTTTAGGGCATTATTTTTTATTTCTTCGTCATTAATCAACTTTGACGCTTCGCTTTCGGTCAGTATAGACAGGGCATCTTTGACCTTGACCTTGCGTTTTTTGGTTTTTTCTCTACCCATGCTGGAGAACATGGATTGCAGTTGTTGTGACATTTCTTCCATTCCCGGTGGTGCCATGATTTCTACACCCACTTGCACCGCCGGCACATTAATTTCAATCTCCGTTTCATCCATTTCACCGCGGATAATTTTTTGGCGAATTTTGTTACGGGTGGCGTTTTCACTGTGGTTGCCGAAACCGTCTTCGTCGGAGCCGGGCAACATGGCATCCAAAACACGTTCCAAGGCTTCGCGTTCGGCTTTTGGACGCTGTTTGGTGATGGCTTGATGACGGGCGATTTGCACGGCGGCATCGGCAAGCTCACGAATGATAGAATCGACTTCTTTACCAACATAACCAACTTCGGTAAATTTGGTTGCTTCGACTTTAACAAACGGCGCTTGCGCCAGCGTTGCCAGACGTCGGGCAATTTCGGTTTTACCGACACCGGTCGGGCCAATCATCAGGATATTTTTCGGGGTTACTTCATCGCGGATGCTGTCATCGACATGCATGCGGCGATAGCGGTTTCGCAAAGCCAGCGCTACCGAGCGTTTGGCATCGTGCTGCCCGATAATATGCTGGTCCAGTTCGGTGACAATTTCACGCGGGGTCATTGGGATGATTTTTTCAGACATTATTACAGTTCTTCGATGGTTAGGTTGTTATTGGTATAAACGCAGACATCAGCGGCGATATGCAGTGATTTTTCGCCAATCTCACGAGCGGATAAATCGGTGTTGTAAAATAGCGCACGGGCGGCGGAGATGGCAAACATTCCCCCCGAGCCAATGGCACACAAGTCATCTTCGCAGCTAATGACATCACCGTTGCCGGAGATAATCAAGGTGGCGGTTTTATCGGCAACAATCATCATGGCTTCCAACTTGCGTAAAGCCCTGTCTTGTCGCCAGTCTTTTGCCATTTCAACCGCTGCTTTGGTCAGTTGGCCGCTGTATTGCTGTAATTTGCCTTCAAAGCGTTCAAACAGAGTAAAGGCATCAGCTGTTCCGCCGGCAAAACCGACCAACACTTTGCCGTCATAAATACGGCGGACTTTTTTGGCATTACCTTTCATAATGGTGTTGCCTAATGACACTTGCCCGTCGCCAACGATAACGACTTTATCATCACGGCGAACCGAGCAAATGGTTGTTCCTCGATATTGTTGCATTATTTTCTCTTTCGGTTAGGGTTTGCAATTGCCATCAGATATGGGGGATGTTCAATGAATTTCAAGCACTGAAACCCAGACAAAAAAAGCCCCGCTGAAAGCGGGGCAAAACTTACTCATACAATACACTTTGAAATAAAATTATAGCGCGAGCCATTATAGAGCAAAACAGCGTAATATTTCCTGATTAAAAAAGTGGGAATAAAAAAATTTGCTTGCTTGGCGGTGTGACTGGTATGACCGGGCAAACCCATTGGTATAGATTAAATTTTTTATTATATGAATTATATGTTACCATAAGATTACAAGTGTGTTAGGTTTAAGCTGTAACCGGTCGTTTTTTTATGTTTTTGATGGGAAAGTGACTTTTTGCAGTTTTTGTTTTGGTTTGTTTAATACGTTATTATTAACGGGGAATTTCGCTATTTTTGTTGTCCATTTAGCAAAAGAATAAAATGATGATAGTAGGAAAATATCATAGCGATGATAGAGTCAATCCTGACGTTTTAATTAAGGAAGGATACCTTTGTCAAAATAAACCGCCACAGAAGGCTGATGCGTTTGTCTTGTTCTTTGTATGCAGTATTGGTGGATTTAGTGTTGCATTGAAACAGGGTGGTATGGGGTATAGTAAACGAAAAAGATGTAGCAGCTTTCGGGCTGCTATTTGTTTTTTTGCGCGTGGTAAAAAGCAGCGCCACTGTACCTTGATGGCATTATTTTAAATTTTTTAACGTAAAGAGGAGAAAACGATGGAAGAATTACTGAGCAGTTGGACACTAACGTGGTTTGTAGTACTCGCTATTGCGACGATTGCTTTGGCGGGCGTTTGCTATCTTTGGGAAATCATCAAGGGAGAAAAATAACATGTTAAACGATTGGATAACTGAGTATTTGAACTGGATTGTTTTAGGACTTTCTATCATCCTGTTGCTCTATCTGGGGGGGAAAGCGGGAAGACGCGTGTCCGATACCGATGAGGGGGATTTTTTGGTTGCCGGTCGCTCGCTGGGGCCCTTTATTATTGCCGGTACCGTGATTGCCACGGGCTATAGCGGTTGGGGGTTTATGGGGTCACCCGGTGCGGCTTATAAGTACGGTACAATTGAGCTGTTAGGTAATTTTTTCTTCGGTCCTGCCATGGCGGTGGCGGTGTTGTTTTTTGCCCGTTATTTGCGCAACCGCGCCGAAAATATAGGCAGTGACACCATTCCCGAATTTGTCGTCAATTTGCATTGTGATGATAAAAAGAGTGCCAGTGCCCGGTTGCTACGTGGTGTCACTTCTGTTGGTATGGTCATTTTCTTGACAGTTTTTTTAACCGGTCAAATTCGTGCCTTAGGTATGTTGGGTGGCAGTTGGCTAAATATTGATCCCAGAATGGCATCGGCATTGTTACTTGCCATCATCGCCATTTATACGATGTGGGGCGGATTGCTGGCTGTGGCCTGGACGGATACCTTTATGGTCATTGGTATGACATTGGCGGCGATTTATATGACGGTGCAAATTTTTACCGATATCCCTTTGGGGGAGATGATTCAGCAGTTAAAAGCGGTAGATGCCAATTTGGTACAACCGGAAACCTCAGACCCCTACGGGCAGTCCAAAGCATCGGTCTTTTTGGTGTTTGCTTACGCCTTGGTGTTTAGTACCGCTTTACCTTATATGTCGGTGCGTTTTATGGCCATGAAACGTGGTATTAGTATTGCCAGAACCGGTTTATATACCGCTGTTTTAGGTTGTATTTTAAGTTTGGTACCATTGGTTGGGTTGTATGTGCGCTTAAAAAATCCCGATTTACCCAATGCCGATTTAGCCATGCCGTGGTATCTGGCTAATATTCCACCGCTGCTGGTTGGTAGTGTGATTACTTTATTTATTTTATTCTCAATGAAATCAACAGCTAATTCTATTTTGCATACTTTGTCTACAGCTGTTTCGCACGATATGCGTCATGCTTTATTTACGCAAAGTGATTTATCGGGTAAAGGGGTTTTACTTCTTAACCGCGTGTGGGTTATTCTGGTTGCCTTGCTTGGTTTTGCCTCAACTTTCTTTTTGCCTAAGGCGATGCTGAATTTCCTGGGTATTTTTTCCAGCGGTACCTTGATGGCGGCGTTGTCAGGGGTGTTGTTAGTTTCCATTTTTTACACGGGCACGGTTGCCGGTGCTTTTGTCTCTATGTTTGCCGGCGCCATTACCAGCGTTTATCTACTGACGTCCGGTATCGTTGGTTGGGTTGAAGGCCCCTTGCTTGGTGTTGTTGCTTCTGCCGTAACTTATGTTGTGGTGAGTGTGTTTACCAAGGATAAAACAGTGGGATAGCAATAAATTACGGTATGATTGGCCACGCAATAATTACTATTGTGTGGCTTTTTTAATCGTCTTATAGCGAGGTGAATTAACATCCGCTACAGTGTTGCGTCATCTCGCCGTATTGGTTATACTGCCTTCACCGACGCACCCTGTATTAAAAATTAATTCATAGCACTATAGTATTTTTTAGAGAAATGCGGATGACTACCGAAACCCAATTAATTAAAGCACTGAAACAGTTATTAAAAGAGCGGCATAAGACATACAAAGATGTGGCCGAGTGGCTGGACTTATCGGAAGGCTCAGTCAAGCGTTTGTTCAGTAAAGCTTCAATGACCATTGAGCGTATGCTGATTATTTTGCAATATCTGGGCTGTGATATGACCGATTTGGTCACGGCCATGAATGCCGAGAAGCGGCAAATTTCACAAATCAGCATCGCCAATGAACAAGCCTTGGTCACCGATATTCCGGCCATGCTGACGGCTTTGGCGGTATTAAGTAACCTGCGCTTTGACGAGATTACCAAGCATTATGCTTACGACGAAGCGACTATTGAGCGGGCCTTGTTAAAACTGGATAAAATGGGTATTCTGACTCTATTGCCCAACAATCATTACCAACTCAATGTGCATCCTAATTTTCGCTGGCAATCCGGCGGCCCCATTCAACAGTTTTTTATGGATACTCTGGCGGCCGATTTTTTGGGTGCTCAGTTGGAAAGCGGTGAAGACTTATTATTGCTGGGCGGGATGTTGGGTAAAGAATCCCAGCAACGCCTGAGTTGGTTAATCGATGATTTTACCCAACGTTTCCAAGAATTAAATATCGCCGACAGGGCTTTACCCTTGTCAAAAAAGGAAGCGGTTTTTGTGGTTTTGGCGCAACGTAAAAACTGGTTTAGCGGGATGCGATGATACCGCGTATTATGCCCATTGATTGTGCATAATAACGTAACCCATCAGTCCCAGAACAATTAAAGCAAGGATGACTGCCAGGGTAATTTTTAGCGGGCTTTTGGGATATTGTCCGGCAACTTTTCCCGTTTGTCCGTTGACCACGGTTCTATAAATCTTCCCTTTGTATTCAAAAGCACTATACCAGACAGGTAATAAAACCAGTTTATAGGTTGAATTTTGATATTGCGTTTGTTTGTGATGAATCTGTTGGTGATCGCCGCCGATATCACGCCGAATGGCAAAATCAATCTCAGCGGCCATTTTTTCTCGGGCAATATGAAAGGCGCCACCCAGATCGAGTTGATAATATTTGGCTTTTAAGCCGGCAAGGTATTGCGGGGTATAGGGCTCGGCCCGTTGTAATTGCCAGGGGCTTAAGCGATTAACGATAATTTTGGGGATAAACATTGAAGCCAGGACCAAAACATCGTCAAACATCACCCGTACCTGTCCGGCAGCGGGAAACCAGCGAATTTTGGTCACCGGTACGGTGACGGTTTGTCGTTTGCCGTCAATGACGCGTGTTTGCCGAACATAATCAATATAGTTTTCTCCGCGCAGTCCCCGATAGTTCGTGTAAGTCAGACTGTCAAACGTCCAGTGCGGTATATAAATACCGTCAAATTGCTTGCTGTGCCCGGCCATTTGTTTGAGAACATTGGGCGCAAACCAGCGTTTTTTAAACCAAACCCCCAGCTGCTTAAAGGCGGTTGATTTTTCCACGGAAAAAGGCACAATGGCCTCAATTTGCAAGCGATTATTATCGGTGTCCAGTTTGGCAATCGGGGTCTGACAATAAGGGCATAAGTCCGACAAACTGTGAATATCCCATTCAGACGAAGCCCCGCAGTGGCTGCAAGTTACCGTTGAACTGGTGATATCCAGCGGTTTAAGACGTACGTGCTTGAGCGCTTCGTTGAGGGGGAATTCATCAATGCGTTGCCCGTTATCGTCAATATGTTCCGTATGCTGACAAGATTGGCAGCTTAAAGTCTTTGAACCGATTTGGTAAGTAATTGCAGCACCACAATGACGACAACTGAATTGCAGTTGTCGGTTGTCAGGGGTATTGTCTGCGTATTGCTGCGTCATTATAATCACAAGAAAAAAATGGCAAAGGCTGATTGCTTGTCATGTATCCATACCACGGTATGTTGCCAATCCGGCGAATGGCTCCTTTTTGTTTTGTCAATGCCTCTATTAGTCGATTTCAGGCCTTCGGCAGGGTAACGCCGGTTTGCCCCTGGTATTTTCCGGCTCGATCACCATAGGAAATTTCACACGGCTCATCAGATTGAAAGAATAACATCTGGGCAACGCCTTCGTGAGCATAAATTTTCGCCGGCAGCGGGGTGGTATTGGAAAATTCCAGCGTTACATGCCCTTCCCATTCCGGTTCGAGTGGTGTAACGTTAACAATAATACCGCAACGGGCATAAGTCGATTTACCCAAGCAAATGGTCAGGACATCACGGGGGATTTTAAAATATTCCACCGTATGCGCCAAGGCAAATGAGTTAGGTGGAATAATGCAGACATCCGATTCAACATCAACAAAACTTTTTTCATCAAAGTTTTTCGGATCTACCACCGAGGAATTAATATTGGTAAAAATCTTAAAATGACTGGAACAACGCACATCGTAGCCATAGCTGGAGGTACCGTAAGAAATACCACCGGCCTTGCCGTCATTGCCAATGCGTATTTGACCGGGCTCAAAGGGTGAAATCATTTGCTCTTTCTCTGCCATTGCTTTAATCCATTTATCGCTTTTTATACTCATATGTTGACCTTTTTATATTTTTATTACTGTTCCAGTGGATTGATTTTTTTCGCTTTGGTAATTTCTTCGGGTGTCATATTTTTATCTATTAATTTCGTTAAGACACTAGAGGCCATTGAATCCCCGTTATTTGCTGCTAGAGACATCCAAGCATAAGCAAGAATATTGTCCTTTTTCACACCATCACCAGAATAGTACATAAAGCCAATACGAAGTTGTGAATTGGTATTGCCTTGTCTAGCTGCTTCCAAGTACCATTTCATTGCGACTTGATAGTCTTTTTTTGTCGCTAAACCTTCATAATACAAGCTGCCCAGTCCATTTTGTGCTTCTGCATTACCTTGTTCAGCAGCTTTTGTGTACCATTTGAGTGCGACTTTATAATCTTTTTTAATACCTAGCCCATAATAATACATATAGGCTATTTTTGCTTGTGCTACTGTACTACCCTGTAGTAAGGCTTTTTCATACCATTTAAATGCAGTTTGATAATCTTTTTTAACGGTGTGCCCATTATAATATATGTTGCCCAGTTTTATTTGTGCTTCTATATCGCCTTTTTCAGCATCAGTTCTCCATTGTTGTATTTGCTCATCAGTTGGTAGTTTAAGTGGTGTTATGGCAAAGCTGGGGGTGAAAACTAGGTTGCAAACTAAAACAATTGCCCCGATAATTTGTTTGATTTTCATAACATACTCCATTAATGAATCATTGAAAAAGGTTTACAGTTTATTTTCCACCACTATTTTACCAAAGGCCCGGGAAAAGCTTTTTGGTTTTTTTGCCACGGTGATGGCGATGCTTTCAGCGATTTGCCGATAACGCTGGCTGATCGGGTGTTGTGGCTTGGCTATCATTATCGGTTTGCCCTTATCCAGACTTTCCCGTAAGTGTTTATCCAACGGAATATCGCCCAAAAATGCTACGTTAAATTGTTTGGCTAAACTGTGTCCGCCGTGCTGCCCGAAAATATGGCTTTCGTGACCACAGTTTTCGCAAATATGCGTACTCATATTTTCAATAATGCCCAAATTATCAATGTGCATTTTAGCAAACATCGTCAAAGAGCGGCGGGCATCAGTTAAAGCAATATCCTGCGGAGTTGTAACCGTAATTGCTCCGGTGACCGGAATTTTTTGCGCCAGTGATAGGGAAATATCACCGGTACCGGGCGGTAAATCAATCAGTAAATAGTCTAAATAAGCTTTGTTTTTGCTGAGAAAATCACTGCTATGATGCTCAAAACGACTGCCCCAGGCCGTATCGTTAATCAATTGTTGCAAGGCACTGACGATAACCGGAGCCCGCCAAATCATTGCCTTATCACCATCGACCAAATAACCGATAGAGTTACTTTCAATGCCGTGGGTAAAATTAGGCCGCATTATTTTCTCGGCGATAATTTCAGGGGCATCGTGACAACCTAACATCGTCGGTTGGCTGGGTCCGTAAATATCGGCATCCAGAATACCAACTTTGGCGCCGTTTTCAGCCAGCGCTAAGGCTAAATTGACGGTAGTGGACGATTTACCTACGCCGCCCTTGCCTGATGAAACGGCAATAATATTATTGATGTTTTTTTTTACGGGGACGTTGGGTTGCACCGCTTTGGGTTCGGTTTGGCAATCCACCGCAATTTTTATTCCGGGCAAGCGAGCCGTTAACAACCTTTCCACTTCGTCAAGCAGTCGGGGGCTGTAAAGCAACAGAGTAACAAACAGCTTTTCTCCCATTTGTTTGAGACGCGCCACTTCCCCCAATATCGGAATATCGGGGGAAATAGCCAGGTTTTCCAGCTCGTTAATATTTAACATTAATTAATTTTTTCTCACATAATTGTCGTAGTTAGTATCGACCGGGTGTTCGTTGCGAGGTTTAGGCAAAATCAGGTTCAGGACAATGCCCGTAATTGCTCCCAGACCGATACCGCTGAATTTCACACCGCCGAAATCGAAATACATACCACCGATGGCAAAAACCAAGATAATGGCAATAATCGCCAGATTGCGCGGACAATCAAAATCCACTTTAGCGGTTGCCAAAGTTTTAATACCCACAGCTGTGATAATGCCGAATAATAATAGCATAATTCCGCCCATCACGGGAACCGGAATTGTCGATAAAACCGCCCCGAGTTTCCCTACAAAAGCAAGGGTAATGGCAGCAATTGCCGCCCATGTCATAATGGCCGGGTTATAGGCTTTGGTAACGGTGACTGCCCCGGTGACTTCCGAATAAGTGGTATTTGGTGGCCCGCCAACCGCTGAAGCTAAAATGGTAGCAACTCCGTCACCCAATAAAGTTTTATGCAGTCCGGGTTTATCCAAATAATCTTTTTGGGTGACGTTAGAAATGGCTAACATATCACCGATATGTTCAACAGCCGGCGCAATGGCTATCGGCAGGATATAGATAATGGCCTCCCAGTGAAAAACAGGTGTGGTAAATTCAGGCACGGCGAACCAGGCGGCAGTGGTGATGGCGTCGAAACTGATAATACCATAACCCAGTGAAACCGCATAACCGACAACAATACCGATAAGAATCGGGATAAGTTTTATCATTCCCTTGCCCAACAATGAGGTAAGCAGTACGGAAAACAAGGTGATAAAACTAACGCTTAAAGCCGTTGTTTGATTAACCAGCTGCACGGCACCATCACCGGTTTTACCCATGCTCATAAAAACGGCAACAGGTGATAAAATCAAACCGATAGACATAATCACCGGCCCGACAACCACCGGTGGCAGTAGGCGGTGGATAAAACCTTTACCAAAGACACGAATAAGCAATGACAAAACAATATAGAAAAAGCCCGCGGCAATAAGCCCTGACATTGTTGCAGCGATGCCCCATTCCTTGACGCCAAAGCTAATCGGGGCAATAAAGGCAAACGAGCTGGCCAAGAAAATCGGTGGAATGCTGCCCTTGGTAATTAACTGAAAAGCCAGTGTACCAATGCCGGCGGTAAATAAAGCAACATTAGGGTTAAGCCCGGTGAGTATCGGCACCAGGACCAAGGCCCCAAAAGCGACAAATAAAAATTGCACACCGATAAGTACATCTTTTGGTCGAAAATCATAGTCGGTTGCTTGTTTTTGTTCTTTCATTATGGTTCTCCTAAAGAAAAATTAAAAACTAGATAACATTTATTGCAGGCAAAAAAATATCCCACTTTGTGGGATGTTTTTTAACTGGTTGACGTTGTTACTAACTTGCCTATTTCCTTGTCAACAAAGAAGAGGTTTTTAGCATCACCCCCGAGTAAATCCATTTTGTCAATAATGCCCTGGAACAGGTTTTCTTCTTCGTGTTGCTCGGCCACATACCATTGCAAAAAATTAAAGGTGGAAAAATCTTTATTATCAAAGGCGGTTTCAACCAATTCGTTAATGGCTTTGGTAATTTCTTTTTCGTGCGCCAAAGTCAATTCAAACACTTCACGGATGGTTTGATAGTCACTTTTCGGTGCATCAATTTGTCCTAACAACGGTTTACCGCCGGTTTCCAGAACATAATCAAACAGTTTTTGCATATGCTGCATTTCTTCGGCAGCGTGTTGTTTTAAAAAGGCGGCTGCCCCTTCAAAGCCTTGGTTGTTGGCCCAGGCACTCATTTGTAAGTAAAGATTGGAAGAATAGAATTCTAAATTGATTTGTTGATTAAGACGTTGCGTCATATCGCTTGTTAGCATAAATAGTCTCCTTAAATAGATAGTGGAAAATTCCGTCAAATACCTATTCGTTAAAACTTTGCTAAAATGACGCGCCTTGCACTCTTACGGCCGGCCTCGGTTAGCTTAGGCCAGCCCGGGGCATTTGGAGTCTTTCAGCTTATTTGCCCGAATAGCGTATTTACAGAGATTTTCTTTGCCAGAGAACATAGAAAATCAAGTCATTCTAACAAAAAACAATTTTGATGTGAACAAGAAAAATAAACTTAATGTCAGTGAATGGGTAAGTGACAGGATAAAAAAATGCCGAGTGTTAAAACACTCGGCAAGTACAACCACCAAAAGGATAAGAGGAGATAACATCAATGATGTTGACGCATATTTTATTTATTTTTTTTCGGCTGTCAAACTTTTTTTTCAAAAAAGCTAAATAAATCAAATAATAAAATATTATTTTTGATATAATTTTATATTTTATCACTATCAGTATTATTGATTTTAAAGGTCGTATAACGCCAAAATCAGATGATATTGGCGGTTTTTCACAAACATCTGCCAATAAATAAATTCAAACTATGATTGGTTTTTGCTATAATCCCGCAAAGCGTGGTTCAGCATTATATTCTTCTTCGCTTTTGCTTGTTTTACACCTTCTGATAAATTAAACTGCGAGGCATATATGCGAATTCTTCAAGAAGCCCTTACTTTTGATGATGTTCTATTGATTCCCGGTTATTCCGAGGTATTACCCAAAGATGTTAAGCATCAAACCCGATTAACTGAAAAAATCACCTTGAATATTCCCATTTTATCGGCGGCAATGGACACGGTCACCGAAGCACGTTTAGCAATCGCCTTGGCTCAACTTGGCGGTTTGGGGATAGTTCATAAAAATATGTCGCCGGAGCAACAAGCCAAAGAGGTCGCCAAAGTAAAAAAATTCGAATCGGGCATTGTTAAAAATCCGGTGACTGTCAGCCCCGATACAACCATTGCAATGCTTAACGAGATGACGCAAGAGCTGGGTTACTCGGGTTTTCCTGTCATTGATAAGGGTGAACTGGTGGGCTTGGTGACCCGGCGTGATAAGCGTTTTGTCAAGGATATGCGCTTAACGGTAGCTGATGTGATGACGCCCAAGGATAAATTGGTGACAGCTAAAGAGAATACCGACCGCTCGGAAGTACAGGCTTTATTGCATCGATATAAAATTGAGAAAGTGTTGGTTGTCGATGATGCGTTTAATTTGAAAGGATTAATCACCGTCAAAGATATTCGCAGTGCCAGAGAATACCCCAATGCTTGCAAAGACGAAAACGGTAGCTTGCGCGTGGGGGCGGCTATCGGGCCGGGTGAAGACGGTTTTAATCGCCTGGAATTATTAGTCAAAGCCGGCGTGGATATTATCACCGTCGATACCGCCCACGGACATTCCAAAGGGGTAGTTGAAATGGTTCACACCGTTAAACAAAAATACCCTGATTTACAGGTGATGGGGGGTAATATCGCCACCGCCGAGGCGGCGTTGGCTCTTGCCGAGGCGGGTGCTGATGCGGTCAAGGTTGGTATCGGTCCGGGTTCAATTTGTACCACGCGCATTGTCGCAGGGGTCGGTGTACCACAAGTCAGTGCCATTGCCAATGTGGCAAAAGCGTTAAAAAACACCAAGGTTAAAGTGGTTGCCGATGGCGGTATTCGCTTTTCCGGTGATTTTGCCAAAGCCATCGTTGCCGGGGCCGATGTGGTGATGATTGGCGGTATGTTTGCCGGTACCGAAGAATCCCCGGGAGAGATTGAATTATACCAAGGCCGTTCTTATAAAGCCTATCGGGGAATGGGTTCGCTGGGGGCAATGTCGGCACGGCATGGTTCCAGTGACCGCTATTTCCAAAGTGAAAAAACAACTGAAAAACTCGTTCCCGAAGGCATCGAAGGACGTGTGCCGTACAAAGGCAAACTGGCCCCGGTGGTTGAGCAACTTATCGGCGGGTTGTCATCGAGTATGGGATACTGCGGCTGTGCCACCATAGCCGAAATGCAGGAAAAACCACACTTTGTCCGCATTACCGGGGCGGGAGTAAAAGAGTCTCACGTGCACGATGTGACAATCACCAAAGAGGCACCAAACTACCGTATCGGTTAGAACTTCCTGATAATGCACATTTTAAATTTTTTCGCCATTTTTTATTCGGTCATTTACTTAATGTAAACTCTCTCACAAAAAATGGCGAAAAAATCCAAACTGCACTATTATTAGAAAGTTCTGAAAGATGGCTCAGGGAGATAACCTGCACTATTTTTAGTCATTCCTTAGATTTTTTGTAAAGTGAGAATATAGACAATGAAAAAATTATTCATTATCCTACCAGTAGTAATGGTAATGTTTTCTGCTTTTGCTGAAAAACTGCCTGATAAAGAACGACAGATTTTTGAAAAGAAATTACAAACGCTGCAAGCAGAATATTTGCGTGGGAATATGGGGGGATTATACGATTTGGTTCCGCCACGATTTTTTGCTTATTCAGCAAAGAAAATGCATATCGACGTAGAAACCTTGAAAGAGGCAATGAAAAGAAGGGCCAATGCAGCTTTGGGGCAAGCAGAAATTAAAGGTTTTACCTATCATTTAGATAATGTTGGACTGTCTGCTTCGGCCAAAAGACACTATGCTTTTGTCCCCTATGAAAATACATTTAAGCAGTCAAACAGAGAAATGACAGTTAAAAATCACATATTATTGTTAGAAGATGATAATCAGTGGTACACACTAACGTGGCAAGATAAAATGGCTGCTGTGGTCTATGATATGTATCCTGATTTGCAAGGTATTACACCACCGCAGGAAAACTAGCTATTGTGTTTTATTAGGTTATTGAGAATGTTAGCAATCCACAATAGACCGTATTAGCGGTAAAATTTCTCAATTAATATGATAGAAGGCAATAACCATATAAAATAAAAAATGGAATAATGTATTCTACCGTATGAATGATTAAGCGATTAAATTAAATTTTTAGAGGACAAAATGATGAAAAAACTACCGGCTTTACTACTTGCTGTTGCTATGGTTACAGCGGCATATTCTGACGACCAATCAGAGATAGAGGCTCAGGCAAAATATATGCAACAGCAAGTTAAAGAGAAAAATATCGCGGCAACATTAGATAAAATGCCACCGAAACTTGTCGAAAAGATGGCATCTATGGCTGGTGCGAATAGTGATGATTTCAAAAAATCGATGCTCGAACAGTCAAAAGCGGCAATGGGTGCAATTGAAGTGGTTAAGGCTACCTATGATATGAGTGATGTCAAAGTAGAAAAAACTTCAACGGGCAGACGGTATGCATTTGTACCTGCTTATACCGAGGCGAAAGTGAGCGGACAAGAAATGAAATCACCCTCGGTACTATTTATCTTTGAAGATGAGGGTAAGTGGTACACAATAACTTGGCAACCGCAACTTGCCTTTGTTATAGAAGGAATTTACCCTGACTTAAAAGGAATAAAAACGCCTCAATAATAAAAAATAACAAATAATCCAACGCATAATATGTTTGATTATTTGTTACATAAGAAGTATAGCAATGCAAAAACTGATTGATAAAATTCAAGCCGAAGGGCGCTATTTGGGCAATTCAATCTTAAAGGTTGATAGTTTTCTTAATCATCAAGTCGATAGTGAATTGATGACGCAAATCGGTCGGCAATTATTTAAGCGTCTAGCGGCTGCCGCCAGCACCGACAAACCGATAAGCAAAGTGCTAACCGCCGAAGCAAGCGGCATAATGCCGGCTCTAACCACGGCGATGGCAGGTGATTGCCGAATGATTTATGCCAGAAAATCCATAGCAAAAACCATGGTCGATGAATACTACACCGCCAAAGCCGTCAGCCGCACGCGTGGTAATGACGTCACTTTTTATGTCAACAGTCAGTTTTTATCGCCTGATGATAATGTGCTGATTATTGAGGATTTTCTCGCCACCGGTTCAAGTATTACAGCACTTACCGATATTGTTTATCAATCGGGGGCAAACCTTATCGGTATCGGTACGGTGATTGAAAAACCGGCTGAAAACGGGCGTGCCGTCATTGGTAAAGTGCTACAAAAAGACTGTCCTATCGCATCACTGGCTTGTATTGACTTTGAAGATAACAATTTAGTGACAAGATTGGGGAATTTACAAATTGAAAAAACGATATAAGGAGATGAAAACAATGAAAAAAGCAATAACTTTAGCTATGCTGTTACTATTAAGTGCTTGTACTGCACCGACAGTGGACAACGTAAAAGCAGACGTTCAAACCGCGACGGCATCGGAACGTTTAGGTACCCAATGGGGTGATGAAGTCACCTCTAAGGTGACTTCTGTTAACTTGCGGCGAACAACCAAGGAACCGATAGACAGAACCCAGTTGCTTTATGCCAATAAAAATTACTATGGCCGTAAAATTAACACTATTTCGTTGGTCGCAGGAAGAATTGCTTTTTCTGTACAAACCGATAACGCTAACTTACCGATTTATCGTGATGCAGGCAACTATTACCTGAAAGGGAAATCAGGACAGCCCTACCGTTTGGTTTACCGCAATAACGGTCACAATACCTATGAAATTGTCGCCAGTGTGGATGGTATTGATGTGATTAACGGTCGTCCGGCAAGTCAATACAGCAGGGGTTATGTGTTAGGGCCTAAAGGTACACTGGTTATCGAAGGATTTCGTAAAAGTAATGATGCGGTTGCCTCCTTTATTTTTAGTAAACCAAAAGATGCCTACGCTGCCAATACCATGCGGGCAAAATTAGCCAACAACACCGGAATTATTGGTACAGTGGTTTATCGACTCTATGACCCCAAAGCAATCCAAAGAGCGGAAGGTGGATTACAGGCTTTCCCCGCCGATAGAGGTAATCACACAGGTTATGCCAAACCGCCTCAGTAGGAATTAATGAGTAAAAATCTGTACATTATCGCAGGTTGTAATGGGGCAGGTAAGACCACGGCATCGCTGACGATTTTGCCCGAAGTATTACACTGTCGAGAGTTTATTAATGCTGATGAAATTGCCAAAGGCTTATCGCCATTTAATCCTGAAAGTGTGGCTGTGCAAGCTGGTAAATTAATGCTACAACGCTTTGACTATTTATTAAATAGTGGCGAAACTTTTGCTGTTGAAACGACTTTGGCAACAAAAACCTATATCAAAAAAATCAAACAAGCACAGGCGAAAGGCTATACTGTTAGCCTGCTGTTTTTTAGTTTGGATAGCTCCGAACTTGCGATAGAGAGAGTAAAATATCGAGTGCAAGAAGGTGGGCATCATATACCAGCCGATACAATCAAACGCCGATATGCATTAGGGTTGCAGTATTTATTTAACAATTATTTACCGATAGTCGATAACGCTTATATATATGATAACAGTGATGAATACTCACTTTTGCTTATGCGACAATATGCTGATAAAATGGCGGAAATCTTTAATCAAGAGAAATATATACATTTGGTGAATTATGCAAAATAAAATGGATAAAAAAAGTATAGATAAACAAACAGATGAACTCAATTACGGTTTGAAAAAAGCCCATCACAAAATGCTACTGTTAAAAAAATACAAAGGCACACCTGTGGTTGTTTCTAAAAATAGCACTATAAAACACCTTTCTGCCGATGAATTATTGGCAAAAACACAATTTATTCATTAGACTAACGAAAAACTATGACAAACATACACAACGACAAAATTTTAATCCTGGATTTCGGTTCGCAGTACACACAGCTTATTGCCCGCCGCATTCGTGAAATCGGTATTTATTCAGAAATTCTGCCCTACGATTGTGATGAAAGCGAAATTCGCGAATTTAATCCTAACGGTATTATCTTATCGGGCGGACCGGAAAGCACGACCGAAGGCGATTCGCCACGAGCCGCCCAAACCGTTTTTGATTTGAATAATGACGGTATTCCCGTGCTGGGCATTTGCTATGGAATGCAGACGATTACGATGCAAAACAATGGTAAAGTCGAATGTAGCGACCACCAAGAATTCGGCTATGCTGAATTATCGCTGTCCACCGATAATCCACTGTTTAAGGCTATCGGTCACAATAATAAACTCGATGTCTGGATGAGCCACGGCGATAAAGTTACTCAAATTGCTGATGGTTTTAGCATTATTGCAAAAACGCCGTCCTGCCCGATTGCCGCCATTGCCAACACAGATAAGCACATTTACGGTATTCAATTCCACCCGGAGGTCACTCACACGCACCAAGGCATCGATATTTTGCGCAATTTTGCCGTGGGTATTTGTGGCTGCGATACCCAGTGGACCACAGAAAATATCGCCGAAGAAATCATTGCCGAGCTCAAAGAATCTATCGGCAGCGATAAAGTCGTTTTGGGGCTTTCAGGTGGGGTTGATTCATCGGTAGTCGGCACACTGTTGCACAAGGCTATCGGTAATCAACTGACAGCTGTTTTTGTGGATACCGGTTTGCTACGCTTACACGAAGGCGACCAAGTAATGGATTTATATGCTGAAAACTTTGGTATGAATATTATCCGAGTCGATGCCGAACAACGCTTTATGGACGCACTCGCAGGTGTCAATGACCCAGAAGAAAAACGCAAAATTATCGGTCGTATTTTTGTTGAAATTTTTGACGAAGAAGCAACAAAAATTCAAGGTGTTAAGTATTTAGCACAAGGCACAATCTACCCTGATGTAATTGAATCAGCCGGGGCGAAAACCGGCAAGGCCCACGTCATTAAATCGCACCACAACGTCGGCGGATTGCCAGAAGAAATGGAGCTTCAACTCGTTGAACCGATAAGAGAATTATTCAAAGACGAAGTCCGAGAATTAGGCGAGAGTCTAGGCATTCCACACAATATGTTATATCGTCACCCATTCCCAGGACCTGGATTAGGCGTGCGAATTTTAGGTGAAGTGAAAAAAGAATACGCCGACATCTTACGAGTTGCCGATAATATTTTTATCGAAGAGTTATACGAAAGTGGTTGGTATGATAAAACCAGCCAAGCCTTTGCGGTTTTTCTGCCGGTGAAATCAGTGGGGGTCACCGGCGATGGCAGACGTTATGAATACGTGATTGCTCTGCGGGCGGTACAAACCATTGACTTTATGACCGCCAAATGGGCGGAATTGCCGTATGAATTACTCGGCAAGGTCTCTAACCGCATTATGAACGAAGTGCGTGGTGTCTCCCGTGTCGTCTATGATATTTCGGGTAAACCGCCGGCGACGATTGAGTGGGAGTGATGTAAGAAATGGGTTGGAAAGAAGAGTATTTTAGATTAGGTTTTAATCTATCTGCGACAATTGACGACATAGAAAAGGCAACCAAATTAAAAGGGCAACATTTGCCTGAAAAAATCTATAAATATTGTCCATTAAATGATTGGTCAATTAAAAATATTGAAAATAATACTTTTTTCTTATCGCCGATTAAGTTATTGAATGATATTTCTGAATGTGCTTGTTTTATTGATTATAAAAGCATAAAAATAAATGATCTTATATTTTCATCAGGCACATTACAGTTAAAAGAGCAACTGCGTATGGCAAAAGCTAATTTTCAGCAAAAACCCACAAAACGCAATGAATTTTTACTAAAAGTTGTTCGGAATAGATTTTTAGAAAATGCTCAAAAAGATTTTAAGCATAACCTATTCAAAGATTTTTTAATAGGCTCATTTACTGAAAATAATGACAATATTCTTATGTGGGCTCATTATGCAGATAATCATAAAGGAATTTGTATTGAATATGATATGTCTGATATTTTTGCTACCTGGAAAGAAAGTCTAGCTTTTTTACATCCTGTGCAGTATAAAACGAAATTATTTGATTTTACGGAGATATGTTTAGCTAATAACCTGGGAAAAGCAATTAATCCATATTGTATTGTGATGCCAGCATTAATAAAAAATATTGCCTGGAGTTATGAGAATGAATGGCGTTTAATTCTTACAAAAGAATTTCAAAATCAAGGGCTATCTATGTTGTTTCAAGAAATTGATAATGGTGGAATGTTAATCAATATGCCAAAACCTAGTGCAATTTATAAGGGGGAGCGCTTCGATAATAATAGTAAAAATTCTACTATGTTAAATTCATTGTGCAAATCACAGAAAATTGATATTTCAGAAATGGCAACAAGTAATTTAGAATATAAAATGGAGAGTATGGTAGATGCTGAAATTAAACTCTATTTTGGAAATAATGCATTTACCGTAAACAAAATTTAAATTATGTAACCTATAAATTATTAGGAAAAGTTTCAAATCGTATTATGAGTGAAGTACGAGGTGTCTCCCGCGTGGTGTATGATATCAGCGAAAAACCACCGGCGACGATTGAGTGGGAATAGGTGTAATGTCAATAAATTATTTGTCAATTGTGAATCTTAGGCGGAAAATATAATTCCCCTCTCCCTCTGGGAGAGGGGCTGGGGGTGAGGGGAAAATATAAAATGAAAGACAAAAATTATCTATCATCCATAGAGTTTGCGAGAAAACTTCGTCAAGAATTAACCGATAGTGAGCAGTTAATGTGGTATCTGTTAAGAAATAGACGGCTGTTAGGGATAAAGTTTCGTCGTCAGCACCCACTTCCGCCTTATACTTTGGATTTTTATAGTGTGCAATTACAATTAGCGATAGAAATAGATGGTTCACAACATATAAATAATCAACAGGATATGACAAGAGATAAATATTTGGCAAATAATGACATAGAGGTTTTACGATTTTTTAATAATGATATATTACAGAATACAGAAAG
>PDWI01003709.1_pt1 | contig 21277 bp, 20 predicted proteins | sample 1430891 | NCBI WGS metagenome assembly PDWI01 (sample SAMN01162508, study PRJNA174530) | Oral metagenome, whole genome shotgun sequencing project. | biome: Marine environment; feature: Marine mammal; material: Swab sample of the gingival sulcus; isolation source: swab sample of gingival sulcus... | reverse complement strand
TATATCTATAGTAATAAATATATTTTTTAGTAATTTATCTAATGTTTCAAATATTTCTCTTGGATATAGTGATACTGTAGCTTCTTGGGTATTTATTAATAAAGAACTTTTTGAAAATATAGAGTTAGATACTGGAAAGTGTGTCGATGAAATTAATAAAATAAGCTTTAAAAACACTAATATAGCTTATGAGAATATAGATTTGGTTTCAAATGTCAATTTAGAAGCAAAAAAAGGAGATGTTATATTTATAAAAGGGGAAACTGGCTGTGGAAAATCTACGTTGATGAAAAGCTTATTAGGTTTTAATAAATTAAATGGTGTATGTTTGAATGATTATGAGTTAGACTATTATAATATTTATGAAGTGAGAAATAAAATCGGGTATATTTCTCAAAATTTCAGCTTGATAAATGATACTATTTTAAATAATGTACTTTTTGGGCGTGAAGATAGTAATGAAGCTAAGTTTGATTATGAGTTTTTCAATAAATTTGTTAAAAATAAGGAAATAGTTGAAGTTGAAGTTCAAAATAAAGGAGGAAACTTATCAGGCGGAGATAAGCAGAAAATTGTTTTATCAAGGATGTTATTAGATGAATATAATATTTTAATATTAGATGAGGTTACAAGTTCTATGGATCAAAAGACTGAGCAACTTGTATTTGATGAAATTATTTCGAGAAGAAAAGAAAATATTATATTTATAATATCTCATAATAGTAAGTTGCAGAGTTATGCTAATAAACTTTGGGAATTTAAAGATAATAAAATTTTAGAATTTAAATTATAATAAAAAAAACTAAGAAAAAATTTTGGTTCTTTGTCAAATAGTGTTGGTGAAGAATAAAAGTAAAATTTTGAACAGAGTAGTAATGGAGTAAAATAGCCTCCTTAAAATACGTTGCATATTAATTTAGTATTAGTATAAAATTACTAATTAAGCAGTATTAGAATTAAATTAAACAATTTAAAATGTGTTGTATTTATTTATAACATTGTGTATTATAAATGTAGCAGTAAATTGACAGGAGGTATGGTATGGCTAAAATAAAGGGCGTTTTGACTATAAAAAAGGGTGCTTATTGGTTTCCGGAAGATAGTGCCAAAAAGACGGGTATTGAGCGACTTACTCGTTCGAATCAAGATATGAAGAAACTAAAGGGTAAGGCTGTCAATGGTGAAGTTCATATTGATGATGCTTATTATGATGAAGAAACTAATACTATAACTGTGCAAATTGGTTGCGTAGAATAATATCGATTTAAAATAATATAAAAGACAGACTAAGGGGAAAAAGCTCTTAGTCTTTTTTTTAGCTACTTATTGATATAAAAATAACAAAGTTTGCAAAATTGTCTACAACCTGCATAAATCTGCTAACGAGTTTAGAAATGTGAAAAGTTGGTTAACGCAGTGTAAAATCAACGTTTCTTTGAAAAATAAAATATCTATTTTTTGATTATGCAACTTGCATACTACTTTTTTAGGCTTATTGAAGATGGTGTTTTTTTACGGCATACTATATGCGGAGGAGGGGTTATATGAGTAAAATAAAAATTATAACAGGTAATTATTTAGAAAATAAAGGTTTAAAACAATACATGATGTACAGTGGGATAACTGATGTAGTAATTTATGATATTAACGAGATAGAGATAGATAAACTTGATGGACAAGTTGTAACCAGTGTCAATGATGAGAGGTTATTAAAGAAAGAAAATGTCCAATATATTGATGGGTTGAAACTAAGTACCACATCGTTGGAAACATACATTGCTAAGATTTTAGAAGTTATTGAAAGCTATAAAAAAGAAAAATATAAAAATTTTGCTGATTATGAAGTTTACTCAATAAGCTCTACTCAAAGCTGTATTGGTCACTCATTTGTCATAGATGAGTTGGCAAAAATTATTGCTCCGCAAGCTAGCGTTGCCAAAATTGACTTTTTTAATAATGATAGCTTTGCCGAGGATGTGGGTTTTGGCAATATAATTCTCCTAGCTAGGACAGGGGGTTACAGTAAACTTGATGTTTTAAAACAGTCTGAAAATATTTATAAAACGCCTAGTTTTGCAAGTGTAGCAGATTTTATTGAGATGAAATATGAAGATTTGCAGTGTGTTTTGGATGGCTATGCTAAGAGTTATGGGATAAATAAATTCTTGATTGATATTGCAAGTCCACTGCTGCCAATATCTAAAAAAATTATGACAAATTCTGATAAACACATTGTTATACGTAGCAGTCAAGCTGATGACCAAAAGATGTATGATTATTTACGGCTTATGAACTTGAATACAGTTGAACTTTCTAATCGCTTAATCGGTCAACTTGTCGAAAAGACTGATTTTACAAGTAGGGAATATAAGTTGTTTTTGAGTCAGCTTGCTAAAATTGTCTAAGGGGGCGTTATGTTAAATCAGTTACTTATAGAGGTTAAAAGAAAACTTGATGCCAAGTCGAAAGTTGATGATAAAACGCTTAGAGAAATTATTGCTAATACTATAATCGGTTTTTCTGAATTTGCTAATATCTCTTATAGTGAAAAAATTAAACTACTTGATAGATGTTTTGCAGAGATACGGCAATATGGTGTCTTGCAAGAGTTGATTGAAAGTAAAGAAATAAGTGAGATTATGGTCAATGGACTGGATGAAATTTTTGTTGAGAAAAATGGTGTAATTATCCAGTCGGGTTTAAGGTTCGAAAGTGAAGAACGGCTAAACTATGTAATTCAAAAAATTGTGACGGAGGCTGGTCGGGTTGTCAATACTATGAGTCCGATAGTTGATGCTAGGCTTGAAAATGGTGATAGAGTAAACGTGGTGCTGAAACCACTAGCGATAAATGGACCAATTTTGACGATAAGGAAATTTCAAAATGGCAAGTTTACACTGGAAAAGTTAGTTGAAAATGGTAGTTTAAGTGAATGTGCTAAGGATGAAATCATAAAATTAGTCAATTCTAAGTTTAATATCTTTATAGCTGGCGGAACAGGTTCGGGCAAAACGACACTACTCAATGCGTTGAGTTCCAAGATAGGTGCAGATGAAAGGATAATAAGTATTGAAGACTCAGCTGAATTGATGCTTGATAACCTTGATAACTGGGTCAGATTAGAAACTAGAAATAAAAACAGCGAGGGCGTTGGAGAGATAACAATGTCCGATTTGATAAAAACATCTTTGCGGATGCGTCCTGATAGAATTATCGTGGGCGAAGTGCGGGGTGGCGAGGCGGTTGACATGCTCCAAGCTATGAATACTGGTCATGATGGTTCAATTTCAACGGGACATGCTAACAGCACCAGAGATATGTTGAGTCGTATCGAAACGATGGTGCTAAGTAAAATGGAAATTCCGCTTATGGCGGTTAAATCACAGATAAATTCAGCGATTGATATAATCGTTTATGTATCAAGGTTTCGTGATGGTAGTAGGCGGGTGGCTAGTATTACAGCACTTGATGATTTAGTAGATGGTAGCTACAAATTAGTTGAAATTTATAAATTTGTTGAGAATGAATATAGCCAAGATGGTAGGGTTTCGGGGCAGTTAGTTAGAACAGAAAATCCCTATCCGCGTGTTAAAAAGTTTTATGAAAACCAAGTTGCTGTCAAAGGGGGATTTTTATGTTAAATGTCATAATCGGTTTAGTAATGTTTATGCTTATTATCCTGTTTTATATGATTTACGATAGTCGAAAAAGAACTAAAAAACAGCCGAAGATGGGTTGGGTAAAAAGCAAAGCGGAAAAGAAAAAGCTATTTTTCAAAAAGGGCAAAAAACAGCAAGTAGTGAGAGATGAGCTGTTTGATGTTACGTTACCGGTGTATGAGAAAATTTTAGTAAGTGCGTTACTTTTTGTAGTCGGGTTTTTTATAGCGTGGAGTTTTTATAGAAGTTTGTTAGTATCAGTAGTTGCGGGAGTTTTCTTTCAATTTTTCCAAAAGATTTATTTAAAGGAAAAAAGACGCAAGTTAAAAGCGGAAATTATTGATGAGTTTGTGAACTTAAATAATTTACTACTGGCTGAATTACAGGCGGGGATAGCTGTAAATTTGGCATATCAAAATTTAGCTGAAAACATCAAAAATTCGGACATTTTGAAGTTTCCTAAGCTGGAAAAAGAGATAAATAGCTGGATAAACAGAATGAATTTGGGTGATGATATCAATGATATTTTACTAGAGTTTGCTAAGCGAAGTGATGAACCTTGCTTAATACAGTTTGCTAATATGCTGGATATAGCAGTGCAACGTGGTGGTAATATTTTATCTATTATCCTAAGCACTAATGCGGTGTTAAACGACGAACGGCAGATGATGTATGATATTGAAGTGATGATAACCGAAAAGAAATTAGAGCAGAAAGTCTTGACTGCGTCACCTATATTTATATTGATATTTTTAAACTATACAGCATTTGACTTTATTGCGCCATTGTATCAGTCAATAGTTGGTCGTATAACTATGACGATTTTGCTTGGGGTGTTCATTGTATCGTATCTATGGTCGAAAAGGATTACGGTGATAAAATGATAAAAATTATCAATTTAATAAGCGGAGTGGTAGTAATACTATTGGTAATCTATGGTGTTGTTATCCAAAAGAAAGTGCATGGTCAAAAGCGTTATTTAGAATTAAATTCACCATTATCATTAATTTTTCTACCCTTAACTGAAAAAGTGGTAAGTAAGCATGCGGAAAACAAGTATATCAAAGGTTTGATTGAAACGGCTAGTTCAATTTATCAGTACCATTTGGTTTACGATGCAGTGTGCCTAGTTGTGTCTAAAATGTTGGTGGTGCTGTCGTTTGCGGTGGTATTTGGCATAAATGCCATGTTTATGGATCAAGCTGTGGAATTGAATTTTTTATTATGTGTAACGACCTTGTATATTTTAAAGAGTATTTATAATAAGTTTGTCAAAGACCAAAAAGAAATACTGGAAAATATGTCGAGGGATTTAGAAAGTTTATGTAAGCAGTTATCTATCTTGATAAGTACAGGTTTAAGTATAGATGATTGCTTTAAAATAATATCAGCTACCAAACATAAATCACTTTTTTTGACGAGGTTGTTTTATATGATAGAACATGAGTTTAAAAAAGGTGGTGGTTTGATAGATGGTGTATCAATTTTTGCGAGATACTTTAGGTCCAAGCATTTCAATAAATTGATAATTATTATAGTGGCAACAAAGGAAAAGGGAGTAAGTAAACCATCAGAAAAACTCTTAGACTTAGCTAATGAAATTCAATTGGAAAGGAGGTTTGAATTAAAAAGAAAATCGGAAAAAATATCGTCAAAATTATTAATGCCGTTAATGTTATCGCTGGTCGGCATAATGGCGATGCTACTTGTACCAGCGTTTTTGCAATTTAATTTTGCTTAACAAGCGATAATAAATGATTATAGAAAAGAGAGGAAAACGAAATGAAAAGGATTAAAAACTTAGTAAATGATAAACTAACAATGGCTTACATCAAGATGATGGATGTAAAGTATTTTGCAATGGATGAAGAGGGTCTAGGTACAATGGAACTGGTACTGATTATGTTGGTTATGATTGCGGTACTGGTAATTTTCAAGGACAAAGTTATCTCAATTGTTAAAGGTCTACTTGGCACAGTGCAGAAAAAAGGTCAATCGTTAGTTAAATAATTGTAGGAGGAAGTGATGAAGAGAAAAGGAGTAATATTTATTGAAGCGGTTTTTGTGATACCGTTGATTTTTCTGAGCATTTTGTTGGTGCTGGATATATCTTTAAACGCTTATTTAAAAAGTTCGGTAAAGTCAGTAGTTACCAATACTTTAAATAGCGTGGAGTATGAATTGAAGTCCAAAAATGATTTAGATTTGACGGTTATTAAAAATTATGATATTACTCCTGAAAATCTCATTCAAGCTAAATTAAAACGAACAATCTTAGACGAATTTCATAATAATCTTGATGTGGAACTTATCAAAAAACGGATAGTTTCACAAATAAAGGAAAAAACTTTATTAAAAGCAGAGGATATAGAAGTGGATGTAATAAAACAAAATGGTTTTCCGTTTCATGCCAAAGTGATAGTTAAGACTAATTTAAAAATAAATACGTTGTTGACTGGGGTTTATCAAAAATTGAATGTGGGATTTGAACGGTTAGAAACGCAAGATGTGATAGAGCTTAATGATTATTTTTCGAGTATAACATTGATTGACGCAGTCGGACGAGCACTTGAAAATAATCAAGATATTGCGGAATTGATTGATTCAGTTTGGCGGTTAAGTGAACAAGTAGCAAGGTTGATAGGAGGATAAAATGAAAAAGAATAAAGGTGCACTTTCAGTAGCTTTGGCGATTATGTTGATAGTGATTATAAGTTTCTCACTTGTTTTATCGGACTTTGCTAGGATTTATGCTGCTAAGGAAAAGGCGGATAGGATAACTGATAGAGCTGTCGACAATGTACTTTGTGCTTATGATAAAGAGTTAAAAGATGAATTTAGATTGTTTGCGGTCAAAGAAAATGATGCTATTAAAAGTGCGGTGCAAGAGTTGCTCAAAGAGAACTTGAGACAAGATGGTACTACTTTAGGGGTAAGTAATTTAACGTTGAAATCAGTAAATGTTACTTTAAGTCAAAAGTTGACAGATAACGACGCTTTGAAAGCGGCAATATTAAAAGCTCATGAAAAAGAGGCACTTGTTAGTAGGCTTGCGCAATTTATTGAAAAACTAGATATTTTAAAAGATTTTAGTAAGTATAGCAAGATAATTGATAAATATACCGAAGTTACAAAAAAGTTATTCAAAATCAAAAAAGTGTATAACAGATTTTCCAAAACTTTAAGGGAAACTAAAAAACTTTATGATGAATTAAAAAAAGTTAATTTTGATGACAGCTTGTCGAGCAGTAATCAGTTTAATAGTTATCAAGTTGTTAGTTATCATACTAGACCAAATAACGCTAGCAAATTGGTTTTTATATCAGATGTAGTAGGTGGGCAGGTTGAGCAAATATATCAAGATAATAGGGTTAATGAAAATCGGGAAAATAATGAAGGTAATAAAAATTGGCAAATGCTTAGCGAAAAACTTGATATGCTGCGTGATTATCGTGACAAAATAACAAGTTTGGTAGGTCAATTACAAAGTATTGCTGAAAAATTGTCGGCTGTTTTACAGCTGGCTAGTGCCAATATGGAGTATCTGGAAAAGTTAAATATTAAAAATGCAAAAGATGTAATTAAAATTTTAGCTGAACTTAGCGAAAAAGTCGAAAAATACAGCAATAACGTTAATAAGCAAATAGCAAAGATAAACGCTGCTTCTGAAAAAATTGATGAAAAGATAACTATGCTGCAAGAAATGTTAAATGATGCCCGAACAGACGACAAAAGAGAAGTCTCTACTAGTGATTTTGATATGGCGGATATTGATATTGGTGATATTGACTGTTTGGCGGATTTGTTTAATGTAGAGGGTATAAAACCGCAGTTTAGTTTAGCTAAGTTGTCAAGCTTTGTCTATAAATTTTTCACAGGAGAACTTTTAAGTAAGCGAGTTGATAGGGGCGAAGTTGCTCAGGATGTTGTAACTAGGTTGCAAGGTTTGTCAAAACAAAAGAGACATAGCGGTCGTGATAAGCAGAATTTAAGTGATGAAAGCAAGCTGGAAGAAAGTATTGATAAATTTGCTGAACTGGGCGAAAAGTCAGATTTTGAGATTACAAAATCAAAACAGTTTTACAATAAATTTATAGTAGCCGATTACGTTGTCAGTTTGTTTTCGTATGATGATAGTAAGAAGTTCCCCGAGAGTGAAGCGGGTAAGATAAAGGGCGCGGAAGTTGAATATGTCTTATCGGGTGATGTGTCGGCTGCTAAAAATATTTTTTATACTGATATGAAAATATTTGGCATTAGGTTTGTTTTAAATTCTGTTGCTATCTTGGCTCATAAAAAGACGGAGCTTAATAGTCTGGCGACAACGCTTTCGTCATGGACGGGTTTTTTAGGTTATCCAGTAGCTTATGGCGTATGTGTGTTGGTTTGGTCGGGAGCGGAAAGTTATCTGGATATCAAAACTTTGCACCAATCGGGTTGCGTGCCTATTCTTAAAAAGAAAGCTGATATTTGCTTTTCTTTAAATTTACAGTCATTACAGCAACTACTAAATGGTAATGAGTTTCAGTCTGATTATAAAGTGGCAAGTGATGATGTCTTGACGATGGATTATTCGGAATTTTTGCTATTGTTTTTACTTATCGAGGATGAACAAGAAACATTGACAAGAATAGCCGACCTTTATCAGATACGGAGCGGAATTGATGCTGATAAATATTCGACTGTTGTGACGGTTGAAGTGGTTTATGGTTTAAAGCGTTTACTTCCGTTTGCGGGTAGTGGGATAAGCAAAGCTAGTAATGGTAAGGGTTATGAATATAAAGTTAAACTGGTAAGGGGTTATTAATGAGGTTATCAAATCGTAAAAGCAAAGGAGTCTTAGTTGTTGAGTTTACTTTTTTGATGCTTATACTTACTATTGTAGCTTTGAGTTTTTATTCGTTAACTTTAGCGATTGATGCTGATAAAAAGTTTTATTCAGTAGTTGATGATGCTGCGAAATCTGAAAAAAATTTGATATACATTGCTGCGCAGATTAAAGCCAATAGGCAGGATACGTCTAAACTAGCTGAATTATCGGCAGATAGTATCAAAAAAGTGGGGATTTTAGACCAAAATGTACCGCAGGGTAAAGGGCTAACTAAACAGCTTTTGGAGCAGCACATTAAATATAAAAGCAATAAAAAATTACAGGCTGGTTCAGCTGGCAGTTACTTTAATGATGATGTTAAAATTGATGTGACGAGCAAGGATAACATTATGGTAGTTAAAAGCTGTGTTAGTGTCAGACTTCCAGTAATTAGTAAGTTGGCTGGTAAAATAGTTTTAAAACATAACCATTATATTTCAGCAAGTGGTATTGATGTGTTGCTGTCTGATGGGGCAAAAACAAATCAATTTGACTTTGAAAAAAATATATATGTTACGAGAAATGCACGTGAAAATACTTTTGTTTATCATACTAAAAGTTGTTTTGCAATGAGAACTGCCAACCTTGAAACAACTGAATTTTACCAAAGGGAAAGATATAGTTTACAGATTGAGCAAAAAGGTGATATTGAAATAGCTGGCAAAAGTTATAAGTTGTGTCCGTTTTGTCGTAAATAAGTAAGGAGAAGATGATGAATTACAAAATTAATAAAAAGTCCGATGATTTTAATAGCTTATTAGTTATTGAATCAAGCGAAACTGTCAATAATTTAGCTCGTAAGCATGCGTTATCAGCGAGTGACTATTTATTGGAAATGATATTAGTTGAAGAAATTGAAAAAACAAATAAATTATACTACGATATAAACTCAATGGTGTCGATAAAAGATATGATGAGTTATAATAATTTTTCTTTTCATAAAGCGGAAAAGTTAATTTATAGTTTAGTACAGTTGCAGCAGAAATTGATTGCAAATCTTGTACCGCTCGAAAATATTGTGCTGGATATAAATTATATTTATTATAATTTGGCAACTAAAAGTTATAGTTTTTTGTTTTTACCTTTTGATGTAAAAGAAACGGTTTACAAGACTAAGACCTTTGTTCTTGAAGTGAAAGATTATTTTGAAACTTTTGAAATGGAGCAGGGCGAATTTATAGCGGAATTAGCACTATATGTTATGGGTGAAAATTATACTTTGAAAGGATTACATAATATAGTAGATAAAAATTTTGGGCAAGTCGAACCGAAGAAAACTGTCGTTTGTAGCCAAGCGGATAGTCTTGAAATAGTAAATGACGATGACTTATTTCAGCAAACAGCAGGTGATGAATTAGAATATGTGGAGTATGGTTGTTTAGATGAGCTTGATGATGATTTTAGTTATATAGTTGAAGATGATAGTGGACAAGCGATATCACAGCAAAGTGACGCTGTTACTGGTAATGATAAAAAGTATCTTTTGATAGCTTTAGCCTTTGAAATTATCTATAATCTTTTAGCTGGTCTTACTGCTGTGCAGTTTAGTAAGTCGTTTGAAAGTCCGCTTAGTGCAGCTGTCGGTATATTTATAATAATGACAGTGGTTAATATAGTGATATTTAAGCATGTGTTTAGTAAGGTGGTTGATTTTAGTAATGTAAAATTGTTATTTGGCAAAAATAAAGCAAAGCAAACTATGCAAGATAAGGTGGAAACGTTTGAAAATGGTGGGGAGCTAGGTTATATCGACATTGCTGGGTTAGATGCTTTGGCTGAAGAGAACAAAACGGTAATGTTAGATAGTATAAATTCTCCTGTAAAAAAAATAACGCTTCTAAGAAAGGATATTAATCAGCAGTATGTTCTTGATAAACCAAAAAGTTTGATAGGGCGTAGTAGAAAAGATGCTGATGTCTATGTCGAAGATGATACAGTAGGTAGAAATCATGCGATTATTTCGCTTGTCAATGGTAATTTTTATATCAAAGACTTAGGTAGTCTTAATGGTACATTCTTAAATCGTCGTCGCTTAAAAAAGGATAGAAGTAAAGAAATAAAAAATGGAGATATTATAAAAATTTCCAAAGTTAAATTTAAGGTTTTAATGTAAATATTACATAAAAGTAATAAAAACATTGTGATTTCTAGTGATATAAATGCTTTATTTACTGATTGAGCTAATCTGATTTTGGATAGTAAAAACTTTAACGATTATAACTTTATAAATAAAATTTATAATAAATAAACGTTTAATAAACAAATGTAATAATGATAATTTTCGATAGTTTATTTAATAAACGCATTGAAACTGGTCTGTTATAGTGATAAGAACGAAAAAAAGCGATTTTGCTATTGAAATTTTACGTTAAAAATGGTACTATAGAACTATAAGATATAAAGTTATCGTAATAATTTTAATAAGATTATGAAACATTTTAATGTTTCAGAGTTAAAATAGGAGTAAGATATGTCGGACATAGTTATAGACAATAGATACCAATTCGTCAAATTAATAGGTAGTGGTGGAAGTTCTGAAGTGTTTTTGGCATATGACCTTAGGTTAGATGTACCCTGTGCTGTAAAAAGAGTTAAAATCGATATTACATCACCGATAAATGAGTACAACGAGGCAGATATACTAAAAAACTTAAATCATCCATTATTACCAAGGGTAAAAGATATTATTACAGATAACAATTATGTGTATATTGTAAGAGACTATTGTGAAGGAATTAGTTTAAGAGAGTTCGTTGAAAAAAATGGTTGCGTTTCAACTAATGATTTTATAACTATTTCTTCGCAAATATTTTCTGCTCTTAAATATCTCCATGGTTTAAATCCGCCATTAATTTACAGGGATTTAAAACCTTCTAATATTATAATAGATGATAATTTAAATATTAAATTGATAGATTTTGGCATCACCAGAAAGTATAAAACTGATAAAACCGATGATACCTATTATATAGGTAGTGTGAAGTATGCTGCTCCAGAGCAGTATGGTTTGCTTCAATCGGACAATAGAACAGATATATATTCATTGGCTCTTGTTTTATATTTTTTGTATAGTCAAGAAGATTATACTTTGGTTAGTGAGGATGATAGATGGTGCAAGTTTAAAAGTGAAAGTTTAAAAAAGTTAAAGGCAGTTATTGAAAAAGCTTTAAGTATCAAGATGGATGATAGATATGATACGGTCGAACAATTTGAAACAGAGGTTAATCAGATATTTATTGCCGATAGGATAACTGAAAATACTGTATATGATTATGACAAGACTATTTTATTAAGACAAGATAAAATTATTGATAATAGGATAAAGTTTACTGTCGGAATAATGGGTTTGAAAGAAAATGTCGGTTGTAGCCATATATCGTTAGTGCTGGCTCAACATTTGGTAAAGATGAAATATAAAACTTTGATAGTTGAACGTGGCAATAAAGAAGGATTTCGTCATTTGGAAACATTTTATAATGAAGATAGTATCACTAAGCTAAATAGTGATAAACAGATAAATATTTCAAAAGTGAAGGTGTTATCGGATTTGGCGGATGAGTCAGATAATAAGATAATATCGGAAGACTATAATTACTTTATTTTTGATTATGGTTCACGGATTGACAGGTTAAATGCTTTTCTGCGTTGTCAAATAAAATTGTTTGTCATACCAGCTAATGCTTTTGCAATGAATAAAAATGTGGAAATTATAAAGGAACTACTTAATTATAAAGATGTCAAGTTTGTTGTAAATTTGAGTGATGAAAAAAATATAATTTATGAATATCTTGATATACCTAAAAAACGCTGTGTAAATTTACCATACATAAGTTTATCAGAAAAAGTGGATAATGAAGTTATTGAAGATTTAATAGGTAATGTGAAAGAAAATAAAACTACAATTTTTGGGAGGCTATTCAGATGAAAAGAAAAACAAAAAGGCTATTAATCAATACAGCAGTTGTTATCGTAGTTGGCGTAGTTGCTTGGACGATGAGTTATTATTACTTTGGCGTGGTTAAAAATAGTCAGATTATCAAGAGCTATGAGGCGAAAATTAGCGAGTATTCAGCTAGTAACACTTTAAAGGCTTATGTACTAAAAAAAGATGTCAAAGCGAATGATAAAATTAAAATCGAAGACCTTGATGAAATTAAGCTCAGCTCTAAAGCTAAATCAGAAAACTTAATAAGTGATGCACTTTTATTATCCAAAAGTATGTATTCACGTGATATTAAAAAAGGTACAATCATTTATAAAAATATGACATATGGTGAAAATAGTATAAGAAGTGACCTTAGAAAATTTGAAATATCGTCTTTGGTACTGCCGGTTAGTTCTAAAAAAGGTGATTATGTTGATGTAAGAATTAACTTTCCATCAGGACTTGATTATGTAGTTTTATCTAAAAAACGCATTGAAGACTTAGCGAGAATTGACAATGAAAAAGGCAAGCGTGAAATCTGTCTATTTTATTTAAATAGTGAGGAAATTTTGAGATTGTCATCAGCTTTAGTGGATGCTTATATTGCTGAAGGGGCTTATATGTACACGACAGTTTATGTTTCGCCTAATAATCAAACAGCAGCAGCTATTACTTATCCAAGTAATGATAATGTGCAAAAACTTATTAAATCAGACCCTAATGTTGTAAATAGAGCTATTATTAAATTGGAAGACGAGAAGAGAGAACAGCTTAATAGAAGTATTAGTGGACTTATTAATAAAAAAGGCTATGAGTTGAAATTTAGTGATAAAGAAGATGGTAATACAAAAGCTGTCGAACATAAAAAGAATGGTGAAACCAAGAAAAATCAAGATGATGACCAAGATGATGACGATGACAATGAAGAGAACGATGATGATGAGCAAGATAAGTTTAAAGAACCAAATGGCAAGGTAACTGGTGATGATGCAAACGGCTCCAACGATATCGAGTAGGAGGAAGAAATGAAAATTATTAAAGTGGTTGGTGTAAATAACTATGATACCAATATGTTTATCTTAGAACTCGCTTGGACCATGTCTTTGAATCACAAAGTTTACTGTCAGCTTTCTGATGATGATTTTTATAAAAGTTTTTCATTTGAAAATTTGGAAATTACAACATTTGGTAATTTAAGTATTGTAAGAGATTTTAAAGAATCGATGCGTAGCGATTCTGACATTGACTTTGTTTTTACTACTAAAGATGTAGCTAGCGATTATGTAATGTATTTAATGGAGCAAAGTTTAGAGTCGGTCAAATTTATTAATAAAAATTATGATTATCAAAATGAAGGCGAAGATGTGTTTGTGTATTTGAATTTTATTGACTCTTGTTATGATGGTGATTATTTTAAGAAATTTCATCTTAATAAAGACATTGATACAACTGATGTGTTGGAGTTTGAGATTGAGTTTGTGGAGATGACTAAAATTTGTGAAATTGAAAATCAGCTTAATGGTGTAATTAGTTTAAAAAAATACCCACGTGGTCGCAAAAGAAATTTGTATAATATAGCCAAAGCTATGACGGAGGGCGAAGTTATGAAGTATCGTGAATTTTATAAAAAGCTAGATAGTAGGGTATCGACATGTTAGTTTCATTTTGGGCAATGGATAATGGGCAGTCGGCTAGTACCACAAACATGTTAGCAATGTCGCTGGCGTTAAGTTTGAAGTACAAGTTAAAGACTTTGGTAACACATACTAAATATGGTGAAACGAGATTAGAAAATTCATTATTGAAGGACCTTGATACTTATACGGAAAGTGCAATTTCTGGTTATGGGCTAGGACCACTGATTAGATTACAGAAAAACGGACTTCTTAATAGTGAAAATTATACTAATTATACAATACCATTAATTAGAGATATGCGATATGACTTGTTGATTGGTGCAGAAAATCAACATTTAGAATTAGGTGAGTTAGAAAGTTATGAAAAAACTTTACTTAATGTTTTGGAACTGGCTGGGGCAAATTATGATATGGTATTTGTAGATGTAAGTTCAGGTGAAGAAAATAGACTGAGTAAAAAGTTATTAGATATGTCGGACATAATTGTAGCCAATATGAACCAAAGCACCTATAGCATTGATAGGGTTGTTAATTCTAAGTTACTAGATGGTCGGGAAAATGTTTTGTATTGTCTAGGTCGTTATGAAGATAAAATTAAGGCCAGTCGAAAAAATATTGAGCGTAGGTATAAGTTGAAAAATCTATTGACAGTACCGTATAATCCAATGTTAATCGATGTAATAAATAACGGTAGTATTTTAGAATATTTTGGTAGAAATATCATAGAAGATAAAAAAATTAAGTCGGAATTTTTTAAAACGATTTTGCAGTCAGCGGAGATAATAGAGAAATTCAAATATAATAGGTGATGTTATGACTAATTTAATATACATAGTAGTATTTTTAGTAGTCAGTTCTATTTTTTGGCTCTTTCTTGTAGGTAAAGAAAAACAAGAGGTAAAAGAAAATGATACTGAGATGAATTTTGAGTACCTTTTGAAATTGACGAAAACAGAAATAAATGAGACGCTTCGACGTGACCTTATGAAAAAAAACATGTCAAAAGAGTCTTATGAAAGAAGTCTTAGGAATAGAAGTAAATTTATAGAGGCGCTTAAAAAGTGTAAATTTGGTTCGGATAACGATAAGCAATTTGTTAAAGATGTGATATATGAGATAATAAAGACCAAGTATATAACTCAAAAAAACATCAACAAAATCATCAATTTTGATAACATTTATAAAATGTCTACTATTGATAAGTTTGACATACTGCTTTATACATATAAGAAAAAATATGGCAAATTTGCACTAACTAGACTGATTAAAGATTATAAATTGGATGAAGCAAAATACTCTGAAGTTGATGACTCGGTTTATTATTGTGTAACTGCTGAAGAAATTGAGAAAATTTATGATCAAGTGCTACCTTATATGAGTTATGACGATAAGCTGAAAATTGTGTCGCAGAGAATATATCAGAGATATAAAGGATTTTCAGTAGTTGATGAAATCAGGGATATGAATATTGATGGTATTAGTGCTGGCGTATCGGGTGTATCAAACGTTGATATTATGGAAGATATGTATAACTTTGAAAATATCCAAAAGTTACCGAGAAGCTACGAAAGCACTTGGATATTTTTTGAAGGTAAAAGCATTTGTTTAGAATTTTTAAGTTTTAAATCAGAGTCAGAATTAAAAAGGGTCTGTCAAAATATATATAGGTATAACAACTCGGGTATGTTGTCTTTGGATGTTGGCTACAAAGTTAGTGAGATGATTGATGGTTCAAGGATAGTTGTTGTCAGACCAGACTTTTCAGAGAGTTGGGCGTTTTTTGTAAGAAAGTTTATGACAAAGCGATTGACACTTGACGCTTTGGTTACGGGTGATAATAGTGAAACGACAGTTGACTTTATTAGATATTTAGCGAAAGGGGGTAGGATTACAGCGATAACTGGTTCTCAGGGTTCGGGTAAAACAACTTTACTGATGGCGATGGTATCTAGCATCTATCGTTCGTTGACTTTGAGGGTGCAGGAAATGTCTTTCGAACTACATTTGCGTAAGTTATATCCAGAAAGAAATATACTTACATTTAAAGAGACGGAACATATTTCAGGTCAGAGTGGACTTGATTTACAAAAGAAAACAGATGGTTCGGTTAACATATTGGGAGAGGTTGCGAGCGATGAGGTTGCTGCATGGATGATACAGATGGCACAGGTTGCGAGTTTGTTTACGATATTTACTCATCATGCTAAGACGACCGAAAATTTAATTTTATCAATTAGAAATAGTTTGCTTAAAACTAGAGTATTTAGAGATGAAAAGATTGCCGAAGAGCAGGTTGTAAAGGTTTTAAATTTTGATATTCACCTTAAAAAAGATTATAGTGGTGAAAGATATATAGAGAGAATAACAGAGATAATACCGGTCAAAAATGAACTTAAATTGAAAGAGAGTTCGAGCAGAGGAAAACTGGATGAAAAAGAGTATATTTATAATTTTATTGATAATGTAAATGAGTATTTTAAGTATGTTTCAAAAGAAAAACTTTATGAAACTAAGGACATTATTATCTATCAAGAGGGGATGTACAAAGTTGTAAATATGATATCTGCACAAAATCAAAAAGAAATGCTCGATATAATGAGTAGTAGTGACAGAGAAAAATTTAAGGAGTTTTTGAGGAGAATGGAGATGAGTTTATGTTAGATAATTATTTGTCAATAGCCATAATTCTCATAAGTCTTTTATTTGGTACCTTACTTTTTATGCTAAGTGTAAGACCGTCTGAATTTGATAATATCAAAGTCAAAAACAGAAAGAAGGCAGGGAAAGGGTGTAAATTTTATTATAGAGTTTTTAAAAGATTTCCTGTGCTTAACAAGGTTTTGACTTATATTGAAAACAAGCTTACAGAGTATAGGGGAGAAATTAGTGACCAAAATAAAAAGATAGCTTTAAAAATTTTACTTAGCTTGATATTTGTTGACATTATAACCATTACGGTATTTATGATTTTTGAACATAGTGTGAGTATCATTGTGGCGTTTTTGGTTTCGCTTTTCTTTATAAATCGTGGCATAATTGATTATGTTGTGACAAAAGTAAAGACAAATATTTTAATTGGCATAGTCGACTTTTTGGATATTTATAGGTCGAAGTATTATGAAGCGGGTGCTATGCCTGATGAAGCCCTTCTGATGAGTGTCCAATCACTTAATCATGCTAAATACCAAGAGCTTGTAATTGAGATAGAAAGAATTCATGAAGTTATCAGTAGCCCAGATGCTGAAACGCTTCTAATTGATTATTACCAAGAATCAAAAAATAACTATTTAAAGTTGTTTGCAGGTTTGGTTCATCTTACTATGGAAAATGGTGATACCAAAACAAAAAGTGGTACAGCTTTTTCAAATGGTCTATCACAGCTTAGTTCAGAGATAAAGGATGAAGTTATTTTAAGGGAGAGGTTAAATTTTTCACTAAAAAGTTTAAATGTTATTGCCATTATACCGTTATTTATCATGACTCCTTTAAAAAATTGGGCAAGTACGAATTTCTATCCTTTGGAGAAGTTTTACGGTTCAGAATTAGGTTTTCAGACCGAGATAGCTGTATTGTTTGCAATTATTTTAACTTATGTATTTTTATCAAAGATACAACATTTTTCTTCAGCTGAATATAAGCAAAATGATTTGTATGATAAGTTACTCAAAAATCAATACATAAGGAAAACCACAAATGTCTTTACACCAGCTTACTCAAGTAGTCGTTATAAAGATATAAATAGATTACGTGAGTCAGCGTTGATGGTGGATAGTATGGAGAAAATTTATTTGAAAAAACTTACACATGCTGTTATCTTTCTTGTAATTGCACTGCTTATAAGTTTGATTGCGATTGATATTAAACGTGACTCCATACTATTTTCACCAACACCACCAGCAGGTTATTTGGGTGGCGAGTTAAATGGTGAAGAACTTGAAAAAGCAATCGTACGTAGTACCAAAGATAGAAAAGTGATAAAACTTTTAGAGCAAAATGTTAGCAAAGATAAAATCTCTAAGGTTATTGCGGAAGAATATATGGTTTTTTCAACTGAAAAGGTAAAAGTAATTAAACGAATACTAGATAAATATGAAGATTATAAAAATGCAAGAATTGCTTTTCCGCAGCTACTTACAATGTATGTTGCGATGTTGTTTGGCTTTTTCTGTATGAATTTAATTATGCGATTTAGGCGTAGGATATTAAGGATTGACAGTTTGACTGAAATTACAAAGTATCAATTAATTATTTTGGTACTTATGCAGTCTAAGCATACTGAAATTGAAGATTTGCTTGTTTGGATGGAAAGGTTTAGTTTAGCGCATCGTGAAGCCCTTAATAGGGCGATTATGAATTATGATTCAGGTAGTGAAAAGGCACTTGAAGAACTTAAAAAATCTTCTGAAGATGAGGAGTTTAGAAAAATTATTGACCATATGATTGGTGCTGAAAAATCAGTTTCGATAAAAAATGCCTTTAGTGAATTAGAAAGTGAAAAGAAATACTATGAAGAAAAGCGTCGCATTGTGTACAATCGTATTATTGATAAAAAAATAGGAATTGGTAAGATAATTGGCTTTATACCAATATATTCGCTGATACTTATTTACTTCATGTTCCCACTTGTTTATGTGAGTGTTAGTGAAATGCATGAATATTTTAAAGTTTTATCATAGATACAACCCAGATTAATAGCCAAGGTGTAGAAAAAGACGGAGGGTATGATGGATAACAAAGTATAGGTAAAAACGGAGGATAAAATGGATAATAATATTACTAAAGCGTTATGGCTTGGTATAGGTGTGTTGTTTTTTGTTGGTGTTGTTTCACTTGCGATAGGTGTTTTTAAAGACGGTGGTAATTTGATAGATAAGCAAAATGAAAATATCACAAAGGTCAGAGAAAGCATGACGGAAGCTGAATATGCACAGTTTGACAATACGAGTGTTAATGGGGGTGATGTAATCTCCTGTATAAAGAGATATAGGGAGAAAGCGGAAACCTTTGCGGTTAGTGTGCAAACCAAAAAAAGTACGCATATCTATTTAAACAACGCTAGTTTTAGTGGTACCAAGGTGACTTTGGGTGCGGCTCATAGTCAGTTAGAGATTGAAGCGGAAGTAGAGGAGGCTCGAAAAGAGACTTCGCAGGCGTATATTAATTACAATGCGAAGTTTTCAGCCAAACTACGTAGAGATGAAAATGACGTGATTTCGGGTGTGATATTTAAACAGGAATAGGTTATGGATGACAATATCGGAAGAGTTTTAGGGTTGGCGCTATCTTTTGTGGGGTTTTGTATAGCGCTTTCACTACTTTTTTATAATGTGTACTCAGTTGACGGCTTAATAGGAAGTTATGGTAAAAATAAAGATGTGCAAAATTTACTATTAAAAGATACTGAGGAAAACTTGATTACCCTTGAACAAGCTAAGGCTTTGATGGGGGAAATTTTGTTGCAAAATTTTCGGGAAAAAACTACAAGACAGGAAATTTTTATTGATGGAAAAAAAATAAAAGTTACTATCGACATGAAAGTGCCGAAATTATATATAGGTAGTTCAAATTTAAGCGTTGATTTTAATAAAAAGCTGCCTGTACTAGATAAAGAAACGTATAGGCTTTCATATGTCTATTCTGATAAGTTGGAAATAGTGGCTTATAGGTTGGAGTAACTGTTAAGGAGCAAATATGTTAGAAAATTCTCTGTGGAATGTGCTTGCGATAATACTTGCTGTGTTTTTAATGATTGTATTTCCAATTATGCATAGTTTTGAAAAGCAGGATCAGATTGTTAGGCTTAATGTGCTTAATGAAACTGATATTTTTTTGGATGCTATCAAGGCGAAAGGCTATATAGATAAAAGTGATTTTATAAATTTTAAAGATAAACTGGCTACTACCGGTTTTGCTTTTGATGTTAAATTGGAGCATAAAAAAATGCTATTTGTACCGGTTTATGATGACCCGACTAAAGAAGACACTTTCACAGGCGATGTTCGTGTAGTTTCTGAACTTTTTTCTGATTATGAAATTAAAGATGTGCTTTTTGGTGAAAAAGCAAAAGAGTATAAAGCGACTTATAAAATGAGTCGTGGTGATGTATTTACTGTAATAGTAAAATCTAAGGTTAAGTCTAAAGCACAAAAGTTAAAAGAGATGTTGTTTGTTTTGAATAGTGATAGCGTGTTTTATGTCAAACTAGGGGGGAGTATTCAAAATGAGGCTTACTAGTGTGGCGGTTATTTTTTCAATACTAGCGACAACTTTTTTCATAGTGCAAGATGTAAGAGTTAGACAACTTGAAAATACAGCGTACAATACTATGTACGTCAAAACTATATTGGAAAATTCAGCAGAAGATGCTGCTCTAGCGATGAAGAAGTCGTCAAGTTATTACAAGGGTAGTATAGGTACGATGGTTGATATAAAAGAAAACATGGTGTTTGAAGCCTATCTTGATAGTGTAAGTGAGGCGTTTGGTGTTACGGCTAAAGAGGAGAAACATCGCTTTAATAAGTATCTACCGGTACTTATTTTGCTTACAGATAAAGGGTATTATTTGAGTGTGCTTGATGAGGTTAGCACGAAAGACGGTACTTTTATCAAAAGAATTACTAGTCCGATGAAAAGATATTCTGTTGAGAAAGATGGTGTTTATTATTTCTTTTCGTTGAGTGATGCTATAACTGTCTTGTATAGAGATAAGACGGGTGAGCTAGCAGAGGTAACTGGTACAAAAGAAGAACTACTTTCCGATAAAACTATTACTGCTGATATAAGTTATCTTGAAAATTTAGATGTTAAAAAAGTTATTGCTGAAAGATTAAATCAAGATGTCAATGTCAGTATAAATATTTATAATCATAAAATGAAAGAGTATGGAAATAAGATAAATTATTATTTTAGCGATATAACATACAAATTAGATAGGGCTGTGGAGAGTCCGTCGTTGATATCGATATTTGCCGGTTATGATGGTTTTGCTGGCGGCGAAATTAATATGGTATCGGTTAGTCGGCTACAAATTAAGCAAAGGAATTTCTATACAGGGTTTGTACAAGATGGTGTTAAGTATTATGCTGATAGAGTAACAGCGGAGAAATTGGATGTTAAACCACTAGATGTTTTTGTGTCGGAAATTGATGCTGCTAAGAAGGGTTATTTTAAATATCATTAGTTAAAT
>PDWI01008895.1_pt1 | contig 21279 bp, 17 predicted proteins | sample 1430891 | NCBI WGS metagenome assembly PDWI01 (sample SAMN01162508, study PRJNA174530) | Oral metagenome, whole genome shotgun sequencing project. | biome: Marine environment; feature: Marine mammal; material: Swab sample of the gingival sulcus; isolation source: swab sample of gingival sulcus... | reverse complement strand
TACAGCAAAATCTGTATCTGAGTATTTGTGCACAAAGTGAACTTCAAGCGGGAAATGTTTACCGTCTATGGTGTGTTCACTCACAGCGTGGTAGTGGAATTGTAATAATTTATAAGTCTTGTTGTCAAGAGTAACAGTATTATTTCCATTTATATTGAATTGAATAGTATGAGAATTATTGACGATATCAACCCCTGATGTCCCATAATCAAACACAGGTGCTTTTAAATTATTGTCAGTGTTCAAATCAGCTGTTTTAATATCAATAGGTGATTGTACTTTTCCACCACAATCTGCAAAACCATTACAAAGGTCTTTCCAATGCTCCGGACCATTGTCATCTTTTTTATTCGACCATGTTACATCTGCACAGCTAACTTCCTTTTTGATCTCTTCGACCTTTTCTTTTTTGACCTCAGATTTACAGGAAGACAAACTGATAATTAATAAGCTCAATAAGAGTACTTTAAATAGCTTCATAAAAATTAAATTTAGAGTTAAGTTAAAATAAATTTATAATAAAATTGACTAAACAGCCACGTCATACGTACGTAAAGCGTCGTTTAGTGATGTTTTTTTGTTGGTACTTTCTTTACGCTTGCCTATGATAATAGCACAAGGTACCTGATAGTCACCGGCAGGAAATTTTTTAGTATAAGATCCGGGAATAACCACAGAACGGGCAGGTACAAAACCTGTATATGTTTTGGGTTCTTCACCGGTAACATCAATGATTTTGGTACTTGCCGTAAGAACTACATTGGCGCCTAAAACAGCTTCTTGTTCTACACGAACGCCCTCTACCACAATACAACGGGAACCGATAAACGCATTGTCTTCTATAATAACAGGTGCGGCTTGTAAAGGTTCTAAAACACCGCCTATACCAACACCACCACTCAGATGAACATCTTTACCTATTTGCGCGCAGCTACCAACTGTTGCCCATGTATCAACCATAGTACCTTTGTCCACATATGCGCCAATATTTACATAACTGGGCATCAGTATGGTTCCGGGTGCAATATAAGCACCATGACGTGCTACAGCATGAGGAACCACACGAACATCTTTTTCCTTATAACCGTGTTTTAAAGGAATCTTGTCGTGATATTCAAAGATACCTGCTTCCATAACTTCCATTTTCTGAATCGGAAAATAGAGTACAACAGCTTTTTTAACCCATTCATTGACCTGCCAACCGTCATCAGTGGGTTCTGCTACCCGTAAATCACCGGTGTCTATAAGATCTATAACCTGTCTTATCGTGTCAATCGTCGTTGGATCAGTTAATAATGCTCTGTTCTCCCATGCATTTTCTATAATTGATTGTATGTGCTTCATTATTGTTTTTGATTTCAAGCAAAAATATTAAAAATTAGGACTAATAAAAGCGTTCTCTGGTATATGTTCTTAAAAATACCTAAGTTTGACCTTCTTAAAATACGATGTAATGTTCAAAAAAAATATATTCTTAGTTTTACTTCTTTTGTTAATGGCTTGTAATGATGGAGATTTTGAAGTGCCTTCTTTTGAATTTTATGAAACTGTCAATAGCTGTGGCGAGTATGTATTATACCGGCTTAACTCCTCAGGTACTGAAGCTTTAATCATTGAATTGGAAAGTACCCAACTTCCCGATACGATTACTGATTCTCCGGTTCAGGTTCCGATAACAGCAAATAACCTCTGGTATAGAATTTTTTCAGATGAGGTTAATTCAGGCTATTTTTGTCAGAATGTTCCACCTGTATCACCTCAGGTCACTGAACAGTGGACAGGGGTGAGTGGTACTAACAACTTCATTAACATCTCCACAAGTTTTAATATTAATTCTGATCAGGACACATTAGGTTATACACATGACATCAAATTGACCAATATGGTTCTTGCCAAAGGAGATGACACCATCACATATGAAACTTATAACTTTGGACGTTTTAATGTTAATTTTTAAAATACTTTGGGATACTTCACCGGATCTACTTCATGCATGAGACCGTATATTTTCTCAAAAACATCTTCTGTACTTGGATTAGAAAAATAATCGCCGTCTGTTCCATAGGCTGCACGGTGATCGTTAGCTGTAATTATCAGCGGTTTTGAATCCAGATATCGGTAAGCGTCTTGTTTTACCAGTATTTCATCCAATAGATAAGCCGAAGCACCTCCTGAATAATCTTCATCTATAATGGCTAAACGGTTTGTTTTGGCAATACTTTTTACCATATCATGATGAATATCAAAAGGTTGAATACTTTGAGCATCAATAACCTCACAGCTAATGCCAAATTGCTTAAGCTCTTTAGCAGCTTCTGAAACTAATTTCAAAGTCGAACCATAGGAGAGAACGGTGATATCTGTTCCTTCAACTAAAGTTTCCACAACGCCAATAGGTGTTTTAAAAGCCCCTATATTATTGGGTTTCTTTTCTTTAAGACGGTATCCATTAAGGTTTTCTATCACTACGGCCGGATCATTGCTTTCCAATAGTGTATTGTAGAAACCGGCTGCTTTCATCATGTTACGTGGCACTAAAACACAAACCCCTTTCAATAAGTTATTGATTCCGTTCATTGGGGAGCCGGAATGCCAAATACCTTCCAGACGGTGACCACGTGTCCTGATGATAAGCGGAGCCATTTGTCTGCCCACAGTTCTGTAGTGCAATGTAGCCAGATCATCACTCAGAATCTGTAGTGCGTAAAGGATATAATCCAGATATTGAATTTCAGCAATAGGGCGTAAGCCTCTCATAGCCATACCTATACCTTGTCCGGCGATGGTGGCTTCCCTGATACCGGTATCAGAAATACGGAGTTCACCATATTTTTTCTGAAGACCTTCCAATCCTTGGTTGACATCTCCAATAAAACCAACATCCTCCCCAAAGATTAAAACTTCGGGATGTGTTTTAAAGATGTAATCAAAATTGTCACGTAAAATAGTACGTGCATCGACTTCAGGCGCATCGTCATCATAAGTAGCTTTGACTTCTGCAATTTTGACCGCACTTCTGTCAGTTTCATTAAACAGATGCGTACCGTAGAGTGTTTTATACTTCTGGGTTATACGTACAATAAAGTCTTTTAATTCCTGTTTATGAGAAACATCTTCATCGGCTATATAGCGATAAACTTTTCTGGCAAATACCAGATTAGGTTTAGCATGGACATCCATACTATCATTAAACTCTGCCATTAATTTTTTAATAAAAACAGCGTTTTTAGATTCTTTGATGATTTTATTGACAATATCTTTAACCTCTTTTTCTTCTGCAGCCAGAGGCTTTTTAAACGCATTCCAAGCGTCTTTTTTGGCTTGTTTAGCTTCCGCTTTAGCTTCTTTTTCAATCGCTTCCAACTCACTTTCATCATTTACAAAACGTAAAGTCTGACCGCTGTCATCTTTGACTTCAAAACCAAGTATCCATTCACGCATACGTGTGTTACAATCAATAGATTTCTCATACTCTAAACGTTCCGGGCTCTTATAGCGTTCATGTGATCCGGAAGTAGAATGACCGGTAAACTGCATAAGGTCTGTGACATGAATAATCACCGGGACGTGTTCTTCACGGGCTACTTTTTCGGCTTTTAAGTAGGTTTCTATCAATGCCGGATAATCATATCCTTTGACTGTTAAGATTTCAAAACCATCTTTCTCTTTAGTACGTTGAAAACCGCTGAGAATTTCAGAAATGCTCTCTTTGGTAGTTTGATATTTTGCCGGAACAGAAATACCGTACTCATCATCCCAAACACTGATAATCATAGGCACTTGTAAAACACCGGCAGCATTGACTGTTTCAAAAAAATGGCCTTCAGAAGTACTGGCATTACCTATAGTACCCCAAGCGATCTCGTTACCATTGATAGAAAACTTTGTAACACCCTTTAAACCCTCATGGTTTCTGTAGATTTTAGACGCTTGTGCTAAACCTACCAATCTGGGCATTTGTCCTGCAGTACAAGAAATATCTGAAACAGAATTCTTTTGCTCCGTAAGGTTTTTCCATTGACCATGCTCATCCAACGAATGCGTGGAAAAGTGATTGTTCATCTGTCTTCCGGCAGACTCGGGATTGTTTTCTATATTGGTATCACCATAGGTACTGGCAAAAATCTGTTGAGCGGTTAATACACCAATAGCCATCATAAAAGTCTGATCTCTATAATATCCTGAACGAAAATCTCCATTTTTAAAAGCTTTGGCCATAGCTATCTGCGGTAATTCTTTTCCATCGCCAAAAATTCCAAAGGCGCCTCTACCCATAAGCACTTCTCGTCTGCCGAGAATACTGCATTCTCTACTTAAAACAGCTAATTTATAATCATTGAGTACTTCATTTTTAAAATCGTCAAAGGATATATTGTTTGGTGTCATTAATTGAATTGTATTAAAGGTATAGTTAATAGTAATTGGCTGTAAATTTACAAAAAGAACAGCAGATGAGACGTGTTTTTACATCATTTCTCTGTGCAAATGTATTTGGGAACAACAATTGCATACTTTTTGAGACTTTTAGCAAGTCTTAATTCACTGTAAAACACACTTATACTTAACCCTTAGTATCAAGGTAAAACAATTGACGTCAAGCAGATATATTTTACGATTCAGGCTCTATAATCTGATCTTCAGCATCTGGGTCAACCGGTTTCATAATCAGTTTATGATCAAAAATACCGGGCTTGTCATCTTCCTCGGGCGTTTCTTCAACGTCAGGTTCAGGAGTTTCAGGCTTATCATCTTTTGAAATCATAAGCCCTAGCATCATGACAATAGCTGATATAACAATGATCTGAATTATGAGGGGTTTATTGACAAAATTAATCTTATTGAGCGGTTGAATCTCCAAAAACAACAAGATAGTTATCAATCCTCTCGGAGCAATATAGAGTAGAGGTTTGAGCGGTATTCTTAGAACTTTTAACACCAAAACTCTTACGATTAAAATACCTACGATGATACCTATAGCCCAGAAAAGTGATTCTGTATTAAGCAATTCTGAGGTTTCTATCAAAAAACCAAAAACCAAAAAAAATAATGCTCTGATCAAGAATGCTGCTTCACCCGTTAATTCTTTAAAAGAATGAGATTCTTTATCCAAACTATCAAAATCTAACGGCTTGAATAGTTTTACATCTTTAAAAAGTATAAAGTTATTCATAAATAAACCGAAAAGCAGAATAAAGATAAGACCCGGTAGATGATAGATTTTTGATATAGCATATATAAGAATAACCAAAAGAATGATGGGTGCAAACTTAATATGATGATCTATTTTACTCAATAATAAGGCCAAAATAACCGTTGCTACAAATGAACCTATGACAATAATAAGCAATTGTAAACTAAAATGACCGACCGTTTCCCAGTTATAAACATAATTCAAGGCAATAAAATTAAAAAACAAAACACCGAGTATATCTGAAAAACCACTTTCATAAGTAACAAATTCTTTGAGCTTGGGAGATAAATTTTGAGCGCTGGGAATAGCTATGGCACTACTGATAATACTCAATGGAATGGCATTCATCAAACCGTCTCTGAAATTGAACAGCCCAAAAAGTTTAAAAGCGTACGCCATAGCAAAAGTCAGTATGACCATAGGAACTATAGCTGCAATCAATGATTTATTGATGACCGCTTTTTTAGAATGATTTATTTCCAACTCCAATGCACCTTCCAGAACGATGAGAATTAAACCTATAGTTCCCAAAATAGGAAGCATAGGCGTTAAGTCAGGTACTTTTACCCCTAACAGGTTGGCTACCATTTTCAAAATCCAACCTAATAATAATAAAAGAATAACCGATGGTATTTTAGTCTTCGATGAAGTTAAGTCAAATATATAGGCTGCTAATAATAACGATGAAACCGTAATAATAATCGTTGCGGTCATAGAGAATCTGTTGGTTTTTAATGAGACAAAAGTATAACATATTTTCTAAATCTAAATGAGGTTTTGACAAAAAAACACTTAACATCAACTTGTGTGTTTTTTCACAATATCATTCAAATCCGACAATCTGAACAGTCAGAAGATCTTTGGGGTAGGGTAGGGAATAAAAAAACGCCCATAAACATTTATGGACGTTCTCTCATAAAAAAATCATCAAAGAAGATACTAACGTCTTCTTTCTTTAATGTTTGCTTTTTTACCGGTAAGTTTTCTGAAGTAATTAATACGCGCACGTCTTACTTTACCTCGTTTATTAACTTCGATTTTTTGTAAAGCAGGCATGTTGACCGGGAAAATGCGTTCTACCCCAATCGTACCTGACATTTTTCTGATGGTAAATGTTTCTGTCGCACCGGAACCTTTACGTTGGATGACCACACCTTTAAAAAACTGTGTACGTGATTTGTCACCCTCTTTAATTTCGTAATAAACAGTAATCGTATCACCGGATGAAAAATTAGGAAATTCTTTTTTGGTGATAAATTCGTCTTGTACAAACTTGATAACTGAATCCATAGATTATAATTGTCTTAAATGTTAATCATTAGCAACATTCACGATTTTCGTCAGCGGTTGAAAATGAGTTTGCAAATTTAGATATTTTTTTGAAATTTCAATATTTATTTTAAAATATCTGAGTACCACCGCATAACAATAAAATGTTAAACACAGTAAGAGTTAAATCCCGGACATTAAAACTTGCCTAAAAACCTGTAATTTGTATCCAATCAATGGTTTGTTAACTTAAACCTCACTTGTTTTAAAAGAACTTTAAGGTCGATAAACCTTTGTAATATATTATCAAATACTTGTTTTACCGGACGGTACAAATCGTAACGAAGAAAAAAGAAGTGCACACAGGGGGACTTGAACCCCCACAACCATACGGTTACCACCCCCTCAAGATGGCGTGTCTACCAATTCCACCATGTGTGCTAAAATAAGGCTGCAAAGTTAAACTTTTTTGAGATATTTGCACATAATTTATGTAAAATGTATTCAGGTACTGAAAAAATAGTCCTTCTCGGTTATATGGGCGCCGGAAAAACAACTGTTGGCAAAGCTTTAGCTGAAAAGCTAAACCGTTCTTTTATAGATTTGGATGATTTTATTTGTGCTAAAGAGAATCAAAGCATCAGTGATTTATTCACGCAGAAAGGGGAGGAGCATTTCCGTCAATTGGAAGAACAATACCTTAAAGACATCATCAACTCTGAGAAAGCATTTGTATTAGCGCTTGGCGGCGGTACACCTACCATAGCCGGTATTATGGAATATATCAACGCCCATACATTCAGTATTTATTTGGCTCAGGAGGAGAAAATACTCTACAACCGCCTGAAGCCCGGAGACATAGAGCGTCCCTTACTAAGCGATTTATCTCAAGATTTATTAGCGTTTTATATTACCGGTCATCTTGCCGAACGCAAACCTTATTATTTAAAAGCAGATTTAACTATTCTAGCTCAAAATCAGCCGGTAGATAAAATCACTCAAAAAATCATGTCTTTTGTTAACGTGTAACTACTCTAAAAAAGCTTCTTGGGTTTTAGAATTTAAAACTACCTCTACATGATTCTGATAAGAAGTTGATAATGACAAACCTTTAAAGTCAGCTTTGATAGGGAATTTTTTATGGTTTCTATCGATCAAAACCAAGGTTTTAAATTGTTTCAAAGGCACTTCCAGAAAATGTTTGACCCCATACATCAAGGTTGTACCGGTGTGTAGTACATCATCCACCAACACGACGGATGTATTGGTATAATCCTCCGGTTTTAAAGACGTAATAACAGGTTTAAAGACATCTTTTTTATCGACTTCTACGCGGCATAACTCAACCTCGAGTTCAGAAATTTCTTTAAGTACTTTTGAAAGTTTTTCAGCCAGAGTATAACCGTTTTTGACGATGCCGGCAAGGACTATCTTTTGCTCATTAGCATTAGATTCATAAATCTGAAATGCCATACGTCTTATTTTTCTTTCAATGTCAAGTTTATTTAAAATAATGCTTCGCTCCATGATGATTAAATTTTTTCAAAAATAACAAACAATTCAGTATTTTCCCTCGGTTTTATGGAATTTCTTGCCACTTCCATGGTTTTTATATTAAAATGAGTTGAAAACAATCTCTTATAATCCTCATATCGTGCACCATAAGGTGGGTGTTCTCCATCAAAACTTCTGTCAAAAAACAAGCCTACCAATTTACCGCCTGTTTTCAGTAATTCGTGTGTTTTACGGACATAATCAGGACGTCTCTCGGGTGGTAGCGCACTGAAAAAAGTATGTTCTACAATGAGATCATAACAGCCTTTATGCTCAAAAAAGTCACTTTGTATCAGTTGATCTTGAGGAAAATCAGGGCATTTTTCTTTGATTTTTCTCATAGCTTCCGGTGCGTATTCCAACAAGTAGATTTGTGTAAACCCTTGTTTGTACAGGTAAATTCCTTCGTGAGCAGTACCGGCTCCGGGAATCAAAATTTTGAGCGTTTTATCCTTTACCTGACCAAAATAATCAAGAATAGCTGGTACAGGATACCCCACATCCCAACCGGTTTTTCCGGTGAGATATCTATTATCCCAGTAACGAGCGTTGATATCAGGCTTTGTTTTACTCATGAGAATCGTTTAGAAAATCTGAAATATCCCGACGGTCCTTTTTCGTTGGTCTGCCAGCACCTTTTTTACGGTAAAAATCACGCGAATACTTGAGTAGTTCCAGTTTTTCAAATTGCTCCGGATCTGTAGTATCTTTTCTGTAGAGGTCAACCAGTTTTGCCCCCAGACGATTTTTAGGAATATCCAGTACTTCTAACGTATATTGTATTTGGTTTTTTCGCAAACCGATAAGGTCACCCGGAAAGACTTCTTTGGAAGGTTTTGTTTTCTTGTCATTCAGGCTTATTTGGCCTTTGTTACAAGCATCTGTTGCCTGACTTCTGGTCTTGTAATAACGTACACACCATAGATATTTATCAATTCTCATATAAATCTTTGTTAAGACCTCTGTATAATTATTGCAAAAATAAGAAAAATTGTATCTTGCGACATTGAATATGTCACATTAAAACGTGTATTTATAAATCTAAATCGATGAAGACAGTAACTTATAAACTATTTTTTGTTTTAGCAATCCTATTAGTTTTTGCAGCCAAATGCAAAAAAGAACAACCCATTATCACTTTTGATTATGTCGCTCAGGAAGAAAAGGATAGGGCAGCACTTGAAGAGTATTTAACAACACATTATTTGGATGCAGAAAATAATATTCAGGAAATAAGTGATGGAGAAACCCCACTTATGGATCAGGTTTTAACCAAAACGGTTTCTATTACAAAAGATTATTATAATGATGAGATTGATGGTGAAGTGACCATTGATTATACTTTATATTATCTGATTACAGAGGAGGGCGTAGGTATCAATCCTAAACATACAGATTCGGTTAATTTCTCATTTAAAGGGATGACCTTAGACAATGAGGTTTTCGGTGAAGAAAATTATGGTATGTGGGCAGGTATTTTGGATTCCGGTGATGTCTTTGGAGAAGGATTGATTATAGGTATGAACAGAGGTTTGCTCGAATTCAAATCAGGCACATGGACAACCAATCTTGATGGTTCTATTTCTCTCAACCTGGTAAAGCAGGAAACTGACTGGGATCATGATGGCATCGACTCTATGTACGAAGATGTGGATGGCAATGGCATCCTCACAGATGATGACACCGATGGAGATAATATCTTAAACTTTGCTGATAGTGATGATGACGGTGACGGGAAATTGACCAAGGATGAACATCCCGACCCTAACGGTGATGGTAACCCTGAAGACGCCCAGGATTCAGATGGTGACGGTACACCGGATTATCTCGATGCTGATAGTTAATAGTCTTCTGGACCAAGTTTTTCAGCCTAAAGATTTATTCAAGAGTTGCTGACAGCTCTTAAAGCATTTTATTTACAGTTATTGACCATTGGTTATACATCAAACTAATAGTCTCTACGTAGCATAAGCCTTATGTCTTAGACAGAAAAAATTGATACATCTAAACCCCAATACTTTAGACAGACTTTAACGCGCTATACACTTCTGAAAAAGAGCATTTCACGGTGATTAACCCATAACTGTAAAGGCATAACACCAATGAATTGATGTTTCACAGATAACTAACCATTGTTACCGGAAACATCAATTCTGTTTTATTATAAGCAAGTTTGATATTTTTTAATAGAATTAATTACCTTAAAACTACATACGTTCCGGTACCTCGATACCTAAGAGTTTAAATCCGCCGGCAATAACATTACCTACAGTTTTAGACAATTGAATTCTAAAAATCTTTTCATCTGCAGTTTCGGCTGTTAGGATAGGAGTGCTTTGGTAAAAAGAATTAAACGCTTTGACCAAATCATAGATATAATTGGCAATCACAGCCGGACTGTGTTGTTGAGCCGCATTTTGAATAATATCAGGATAATTCTCCAAAAGTTTGATGACTTCTTTTTCCTTGTCATTAATACTTATGTTAACGGGTGAGGCGTAATTGAAATCTGTTTTGCGCAGTAACGATTGAATGCGCGCGTATGTATATTGAATAAAAGGGCCGGTATTACCATTGAAATCAATACTTTCCTTAGGATCGAATAAAATCCGTTTTTTAGGATCAATTTTCAGTATAAAATATTTTAAGGCTCCCAAACCAATGATACTATACAGACGTTCTTTGTACGCATCTGAATAACCTTCCAATTTCCCCAATTCCTTAGAAATTTCTTTGGCCGTATCAGCCATTTCCTGCATAAGATCATCAGCATCTACTACAGTACCTTCACGAGATTTCATTTTACCTTCCGGTAAATCAACCATACCGTAAGACAAATGATAGAGTTTTTCCGCCCAGGTATAGCCCAGTTTCTTAAGAATTAAAAATAAAACTTTAAAATGATAATCCTGTTCATTACCTACAGTATAAACCATACCGGTCATAGCGGGATAATCGGTTTTACGCTGGATTGCTGTTCCTATATCCTGAGTCATATATACAGCCGTACCATCAGCACGAAGTACTATTTTTTCATCCAATCCTTCATCAGATAAGTCAATCCATACCGACCCATCGTCTTTTGTAAAGAATACACCCTTGTCTAAACCGTCTTTGACCATATCCTTACCGAGTAAATATGTATTACTCTCGTAATAATTCTTGTCAAAATTGACGCCCAGATTTTTATAAGTGATATCAAAGCCGTCATATACCCATTGGTTCATCGTTTCCCATAATTTGACGGTTTCGGGATCACCGCTTTCCCAACGTTTAAGCATAGCCTGAGCTTCGAGTAAAATAGGAGCGTTTTTTTTGGCATCATCCTCTGTATGGCCTTCTGCCATAAGGGTTTTAATCTCTTCCCGGTAAGCTTTGTCAAAAGCTACATAGTAATTACCGATGAGTTTATCGCCTTTTAAACCAGAACTTTCCGGCGTTTCATTATTTCCAAATTTTTGGTACGCCAACATACTCTTACAGATGTGGATACCTCTGTCATTAATAATCTGAGTTTTATAAACATTATTCCCGGCGGCTTTGAGTATTTCAGCTACCGAATACCCCAACAAATTATTTCTGATATGCCCCAGATGCAGAGGTTTATTAGTATTGGGACTGGAATACTCTACCAGAATAGTATCAGAATCGGCCTGAGGTTTTTGAATGCCATAGTGGTCTTGTTGCCAAATGCCATAGAACGATTCTAAGAAGTAATTGAGGCTGAATTCCAGGTTTAAAAAACCACTCACGACATTAAAATCTTCAATATCATCACAATTATCTTTAATATAATTACCCAAAAAAGTACCAATCTGCACAGGATTACCTTTAATATGCTTTAAAAAAGGAAAAACCAAAACCGTCATATCGCCGGGAAAATCTTTTCGAGTGGGTTGAAATTCCACTTGATTGATTTGAGTGCCATATTGTTCTTCCAGTGCTTTCTGAATAAGTGTCGTCAGTTTATTTTTAATGTCCATCTGTTTATTATTAAGGGGGCAAATTTACATAAAACCTGCAATTGTTACGACGTCACTCGATTTTGTTGTTTTAAATTCATTTTTAAAGCCGTCTAAGGTGTCAAAACAGGTTTCAAAGTACAATAAAGATTTTTTTGTAAAATTTAATGGCTGTATAAAATATTGATTGATTGGTAATTAAAAAAAAGTTGTATTTATCAGGCTAAGTTTACTGAAAAAAAGTTTTGTTTTTTACAAAAAACATATATCTTTGCATCCTGTTTTTAACGGGCGATTAGCTCAGTTGGTTCAGAGCACCTCGTTTACACCGAGGGGGTCGGGGGTTCGAATCCCTCATCGCCCACAACAAACCGATCATAGTCAATATGGTCGGTTTTTTCTTTTTAAGCCAACCTTTGACTTCAATCAATATCTCATTATAAATTTCCCGATAAATTACAGATTGAGTAACCTATGAAGGTCAGGCAGAGTTACAGGGAAACTATGCTGTTTGAATTATTAATAGTACCCTCAACAATTTATGAGTATGCTTAGCTCTAAAAAAACAAAAAAATAGGACATCATTTTAATATTTTTAATATATTTGCAATCCCAAAATGATACGGGTAATTAACTCAGTTGGTTCAGAGTGTCACCTTGACAGGGTGGAAGTCACTGGTTCGAATCCAGTATTACCCACAACTAAAATAGCTAAAAGCTTAAAATACTGATTATTGTATTGATTTACTTCAACAGTAACTTTATTCATACAATGCAATGATTGTCAACAACAAATTAAATAGACTATAACTCTTGTTTATCGAAGGATTTGTTGTTTATAGTTTTACACCTTTGTTCTTATAAATGCTTTTTAAATCAAGATGATAAAATAGCAACATCATTCTCATTAGTTTTGTTGCTCTTTAGTTCACGTTTTTATCTTCCGGATTGATCTAAAATCATTTTTTTGTCGTTTTTTGGGCTGTTTTTCGCCTTTTGAATCAGTATTAAACACCTTAAAATTTATTGATTTTAACATTTATCATTTTGAAAATGAATTCGTTTTGATGTAACGTTTTTGTAATCGTTCTTTTTCTTTGTCATTATACAATTTGACTGTATATTTGTTGGAGTGATGCATAATAATTAAGCATCTTAGGTTATTAAAATAACTTTTGGGGGGAATATTATACGGCTGTTCTGTTTTTTCAGGCAGCCGTATATCGTTGTATTGACAACTATTAACCTATCATATGCTGCTTATTCATTACTTTTTATTGCGTTCTCAAAGCCTCGTCATTGTAAAGCTCAATTATTAAGCTTAATTTTGTCCTGTAGATTTTATAAAGACCATAATTATGACCAGACAACAAATAGTAGCCGGTAACTGGAAAATGAATCTTGAGGTCACAGCCTCACAAGAGCTGGCACAGAATATTTCAAATCAATTAGATTATATTGGTACTGCTTCTCATGCGAGAGTCATTATTGCACCAACATTTACTAACTTGTATGCTGTTAAACATCAAAAAGGCTTAAGTGAGCGCGTTGAAGTGGCGGCTCAAAACATGCATCAGGCAACAAATGGCGCTTTTACAGGAGAGATTTCTGCTGAAATGCTTAAAAGCGTAGGTGTAAATCTGGTCATATTGGGACATTCGGAACGCCGTCAGTATTTTAATGAGACCAATAAAGCATTGGCAGAAAAAATGTCAACGGTTTTGAATCAAAAAATGGAAGCCATCTTTTGTTTTGGGGAATTATTAGAAGATAGAAAAGCCGGCAATCATTTTAAAGTCGTGGAACAACAACTGTCTGAAGGTTTGTTTCATTTAAGTGCTAAAGATTGGTCATCTGTGATCCTGGCATATGAGCCGGTTTGGGCTATAGGCACCGGTGAAACGGCAACACCGGAACAAGCTCAGGAGATGCATGCTTTTGTCCGTGAACTTTTAACCAAAAAATACGGAGAGACATTGGCACAACAAGTATCTATCTTATATGGCGGTAGTGTTAAGCCGGGTAATGCTTCAGAAATTTTTGCGCAACCGGATGTCGATGGTGGATTGATAGGAGGAGCGTCGTTAAAAGCTGAAGATTTTATTGCCATTGTTAAAGCGGCTATTTAATTTTCATTTTAAACAACTTATAATATTTATGTACAGGTTTTTAGCTGTTAGGCTTTAGGCTTTGACCACGCACAGCTAACCGCCCGGGTTACTTTGCTGTCTAAAAGCTCAGGTCTTTGCCTAAAGTCCCGAAATATCGCGTAAAAATAATTGTACGATAAAATAAAATAGCTACATTTGCACCATTAAAAAGGGGTGTTCATCAACACGACAGATGATCTGAGATTAGACCCATAGAACCTGTACAGGTAATGCTGTAAAGGGACGTTGACCATCAACACTATATTTTAATCTTCACACCTTTTTTTATCTTTAAATGTTAAACCGTTGGCTTAAGTCAACACAAATCAATTAATGATGAAAAAAGTAATTTTAGCAGTTTCACTATTGCTTTTTACCGGCATTATCTACGCTCAAGAAGAGCAAAAAAAAGATACGGTAAACCAACTGGAAGAAGTTTTGCTCTATGCTACAAGGGCTAAGGACAAAACACCTTTTGCCCATTCTAAAATTGACAAAGAAGAATTGAAATCCAAAAATCTGGCTCAGGATTTACCCATCCTTATTGACCAAATGCCATCTGTAGTCACAACCAGTGATGCAGGAGCAGGGGTAGGGTACACAGGTATCAGAGTAAGAGGAAGTGATGCTACCCGTGTCAATGTGACACTTAATGGTATTCCTTTCAACGATTCTGAAAGTCAAGGTTCATTTTGGGTAGATTTACCTGATTTTGTGTCTTCTGTAGAGGATATCCAACTACAGCGCGGGGTGGGAACCTCAACCAATGGTTCCGGTGCTTTTGGGGCAAGTCTGAACCTTAAAACTTTAGAACCCTCCAAAACAGGCTATGCTAAGACCACACACACTTATGGATCATTCAATACCCATAAACACAACATCAGTATAGGCTCCGGTATTCACAATGGTTTTTATGCTGAAGGGCGTTTGTCCAAAATAGATTCAGACGGTTATATAGACCGTGCATATGCCGATTTATTTTCTCATTATTTAGAAGCCGGTTTTAAAAGCTCAACAACATCTGTCAAAGCCATTGTATTTGGCGGTAAAGAACAAACCTATCAGTCATGGTATGGAACACCTGAAGCCGTAGTCAATGGTGATATGGCAGGTATTGAAGCGTTTATTGCGCGTAATTACCCGTCTGATGCAGACGCTGAAAACCTGAGAACTGCCGGCAGAACATACAACTACTATTTGTATGACAATGAAATAGACCACTATACCCAAAACCACTATCAACTGCATTTATCTCATAAGTTTACGCGCAGACTCAATGCTACATTGTCGTATAATTTTACCCACGGCAAGGGCTATTATGAGCAGTATAAAGAAGGTGAGAATTATAAAGATGATTATTTCCCTTACAGCGTTGAGGAAGATGTTGAAGGTGATGTAATCAGAAGAAAATGGTTAGACAATGATTTTCATGCTTTTGTATATTCATTGAACTATAAAAACAATAGATTGGACTTGTCTGTTGGCGGTGGTTACAATTGGTATGTAGGTGACCACTTTGGAGAGATTATCTGGGATACATTCTCTTTAGATGTTCCTGTCAGAACAAGATACTATGACAATACCGGGAATAAAACCGATGCTAACTTGTATGCAAAAGCCATGTACAAGTTTAACCCATCACTATATGTATTTGGTGACCTTCAATTTAGACAAGTTATGTATGATGCTTCAGGTCTCAGCAGTGATTTAACTAATATTGACACTGACAACAAATACGGTTTTTTCAATCCTAAACTCGGCTTGACTTATAAATTAGACAACTACAACCAGCTTTATGCATCATTTGCTATAGCTAACCGTGAACCTAACCGCGATGATTTGATTAAGAATCCTGTTCAACCAAAACCGGAGCGTCTTTTAGATTGGGAAGCCGGTTATAAACTGAAAGAAGAAAAGTATTTTTTAAATGCTAACTTGTACTATATGGATTACAAAGATCAATTGGTCTTGACCGGTGCTCTAGATGATGTAGGTGGTGCTATCCGTGAAAATGTCGCTAAGAGTTATCGTGCAGGTATTGAGTTACAAGGAGGCTATACATTTAGTAAATATATAGCCCTTAATACTAATATAACCATAAGCAGCAATAAGATTAAAGCTTATGATTATTTGGTTTATGATAAACAATATGATCCGAATAGTGGGGCAACTGTTTCTTACGAAGCTATATCAACCCACTATGAAAACACCGATATTTCATATTCACCAAACGTGATTGCAGGTGCAACATTGACAAGTAAACCGCTTAATGATTTATCTTTATCATTAATCGGGAAATATGTAGGCAAACAATATCTGGATAACACCTCAAGTGATAACAAATCTATGGATGGTTATTCTGTCATCAATTTTAATGCATCTTATGACCTTAAACCCGGTTGGGTTAAAGGTCTGTCATTTAACTTATTGGTAAACAATCTCTTTAATACCATGTATAGCTCAAACGGTTATACCTTTAGTTATTATTACAGACCAGTAGGTTCAGGTGACCCTGCCGTTACTGAAAACTTCTATTACCCGCAAGCAGGTATCAACTATTTATTAGGTATAGAAATGACCTTTTAATTCCTGATACCTCAGCTTAAGCTAACTTTTATCCAAAAGCCCGGAAGCGTAATGTTTCCGGGCTTTTTGGTTTATTTAAGCCATAGACTTAGATAAACAATGTATTTGTTCCGGCAAATTAACACACCGCTTCCAACTGAGGTGTTGAAAGTGTTTTATTGAATGGAAAAGTAGTTTCTAAAAAACTCTCATTTTCAGGTACTCAACACAAATTCACCCTGAATTCTAAAAATTATATTCAGAATTCTAAATACAAACTATTCGGTAACAGAGAGATTGAATTGGGCTTAATTAAAAACGGTAAAAACCATAGACAAACAAATGGTTAAAATCAATTTCAAACAAAGAATTTACTGGTTGTTATAGAAGATAGAATTTCCGGAGGGTAAAAAATAAACTATACATCAATTTCTCAACTATTACTTTGCAATAAAAAAGTGTATTTTTGTAGACAAGCTAATTTTAGCGTACTTCTGATAAAACACAATAAAATAATATGAATGAAATAATTTGTCCAAATTGCAAGAAAGTTTTTAAAGTTGATGAAGCCGGTTTTGCGGATATCCTTAAACAAGTCAGGGATCATCAATTTGAAGAAGAGCTGACTCAAAGGTTAACACTTGCAGACAAGGAAAAAAAAGATGCAATCGCGTTAGCTGAAGCCAATATAAAGAATATTCTTCAAAAAGAATTGGCCAAAAAAGATCAGGAACTCACAGAATTAAAAGCTCAAAGTGATACTGAACTTGCCAAAAAAATAGCTGAAAGAGAACATGTGATTTCAGACATGAAATCTAGAATTGAAAAAGCAGAAACGGAAAAGCAATTGGCAGTATCAAGAGCGACAAAAGCCATAGAAAAAGAGCGTGATGAGCTTATGAATGATTTAAAAACAAAAGAAGCTGCAATAGAGGATGCAGTCAAATTAGCAGAAGCCACTATAAAAAACTCATTAGAAAAAGAATTGGCCAAAAAAGATCAGGAACTCACGGAATTAAAAGCTCAAAGTGATACCGAACTTGCCAAAAAAATAGCTGAAAGAGAAAACGTGATTTTAGAAATGAAATCAAAAATTGACAAAGCAGAAACAGAAAAGCTTCTGGCGGTGTCTGAAGCGACAAAAAAAATAGAAAAGGAGCGTGATGATCTTGTTAATAATTTGAAAATCAAAGAAAGTGAAAAAAAATTGCTTGAGCAATCCATTAGAGAACAATATAATCAAAAGCTGATTACAAAAGACGAAACCATTAAATTAAAAGATGATGAGATTGCCCGGTTAAAAGACTTCAAACAAAAACTTTCGACAAAAATGCTTGGTGAAACACTGGAACAGCATTGTCAGATAGAGTTTGATAAACTCAGACCAACCGCGTTTCAGAATGCATATTTTGAAAAAGACAATGACGCCAGTAACGGCACAAAAGGCGATTTTATTTACAGGGAATCTGACGATGAAGGCAATGAAATCATTTCAATAATGTTTGAAATGAAAAATGAAAACGATGAAACTATTACCAAAAAGAAGAATGAAGATTTCTTTGCCAAACTAGACAAAGACCGTAAAACAAAAAAATGTGAATATGCTGTTTTGGTTTCGCTTTTGGAAACTGAAAATGAGTTGTACAATAATGGAATTGTTGATGTTTCATATAAGTTTGAAAAAATGTATGTCATTCGTCCTCAATTTTTTATACCAATTATTACTTTACTCCGCAATGCAGCGATGAACTCTTTGAAATATAAGCAGGAACTGAATTTAATAAGAAATCAAAACATTGATATTACAAAGTTTGAGGATAAGATAATTAAATTCCGGGAAGGGTTTGCGAAAAACTACCTATCAGCTTCCAATCATTTTGAAAAGGCCATACAAGAGATTGACAAATCTATTGCCAGAATGCAAAAAGTAAAGCAAGAATTAACCACTAGTGAAAACCAGTTAAGACTTGCTAATCAGAAAGCAGAAGGGCTGACCATTAAAAAACTAACGCATGGAAACCCCACCATGAAAGCAAAATTTGATGATGCAAGAAAAAGTAGTGAAAAATAAACGGTAAACTCTATTATTAATAATAAAAAATGGCGACCATGAACATCAAACGAGTATTTATACTAATTCTGACTTTTACAACTCTTTTTTGTCAAGCCCAAATCAATGAAATTGAGGATAAAACAATTGAGTATTTTTCTGAACAAATAGAAGAGCTAAAGTTTAAAGAACTGATCAAACAAAGAATATTTATAGATACATTATTGATCGCACCAAAATACAAAGACTCTATCTCAAATAGACTAAATAAGGAAGGAATTAGTAAGTATTACGATATAGAACAACAAAGCTATCTTTATTATTTTAATTACTTTCTATACCAACATAAAGTGGTATATAATAATGACTATTATATACTATACATTAAGATAACTCCCGTATTTAAAGATATATATACATACATAATCAAAATGCCAAAAAGCAGTTGGAACGGAAAAGAAAAATTAAGCGTAGAAACCGTTGCAAAAGATGACAGTATTGAAATCATTCACTTCAACGATGAAAGAAAAGACAATGCCCGTATTTTCATCAAAAATGATTATTTAATTTTGGAATTTGGAAATTTTTATCGTGCATTATATGATTTGAAAAATCAAAAAGTTTTAATAGATGAAGAATATCCTTGGGAGTATGCAGAAGAAATTGGTGAAGACGTAAAGAGCAAATGGATCAAAGAAAATTTACATGATAAAATTGTAAAAATTATTAATGAATAAAAATCATTAAGCGATTATTACCTTGAGGGCATTAATATAAATATCATTCTTCGTGTAATTAACACTAATCTCAATCGATCAACTTTACTTATATAGAACTCACTCTATTATAATAATGTTTTAAAAGTTAATTCTCCCATTTGATAAGAAGGAGTTTCAAATATTATTTTTTCTGCATCATTATCAATCCTAATGTGTAATTGTTCCTGTATTCTTACTTGTGATGAAGTTGTTTCTAATTCCCATATATTATCTTTCTCTTTGAAAACATAAAAAGACAGACAAGCAAAACCGGAGCAACTATCAACTAATAAAATCAAGAAATTATTACCTTTTATAGAAAGCTCTGTTGAAAGAATACCAGGAGGGAAAGTATAAAAATAAAGGTTTTTACACCAGTCCTTTATTTGTTTTTTGTTTTTAAAACCTAAACTCACAACTGAATCATGTACAATCACAAAACTTGAATCCAAATGTTTTTTCATTTCATTTTGCTTTATTTGTTTTTTTAACATGAGTTGTTTGTCCATCTTCGATCTTTTGAAAATCTTATTTAAAAAATCAGAAATATTCATTTTTAAGAAACTCAACTTATTGTTTTTCACAGCAGGTTTAGAATCATTTACAAAATCATACGTTGATCTATAAGCTTCATTTATAGCTTTACTTTTGGGATTCCAATATAATTTTTTTGTATATAATTCTTGAGAATAAGAATTCATATTTGATAACATAAGTATCAATAGACATAAAAATTTAATTTTTACTACTTTTTTATCCATAATAATATTCCTCCTGTAATTGTCGTGATTTTCACTAAATAGTTTTGTAACAAGTCGTCCTAAATTATCTATATTTATTATCAAACTTCCAATCCACTACAGCAAAGCTTATAAAAAATAGCCCTTCCGGATGATGGAATGTTTAATCAACTAATAGTTATCAAACATTAGCTTAAACAATCCCTACTGTAATTTCTGTTTATACATATTAATCACATTTTCTAACCCTAAATACAGAGATTCGGCGATTAGGGCATGGCCAATTGATACTTCGTCAAGATTGGGTACATATTTTTTAAAAAAGGCTATGTTTTCCAGGTTTAAGTCATGGCCGGCATTGACCCCCATACCCAGATCGTGCGCTAATACGGCACTTTTGGCATAATCATGGACAACATCGGTGTTGTTTTGTGCAAAGCTCGATGCAAACCTCTCGGTATATAGTTCCACCCGGTCAGTTCCGGTGGTTGCTGCTGCTTCTATTAATCGCGCGTTGGTATCTATAAAGATAGAGGTTCTGATTCCGTGTCGTTTAAATTCTGCAATCACTTCTTTAAGAAAAGATTGGTGTTTGATGGTATCCCAGCCGGCATCTGAAGTAATGGCATCCGGAGCATCAGGTACAAGCGTGACCTGATCGGGTTTGACTTCCAATACCAAATCAATAAATTTGGGGATGGGGTTACCTTCTATATTGAATTCTGTAGTGATAATGGATTTTAAATCTCTGGCATCCTGGTAGCGGATATGGCGTTCATCAGGTCGCGGATGAATGGTAATACCTTGGGCACCAAATTTTTGAATGTCTATGGCATAATTGACCACATTGGGGTAATCACCACCACGGGCGTTGCGTAAAGTGGCTATTTTGTTGATATTAACACTTAATTTTGTCATTTGTATTCCGGTTTTAAATGTGCGTGATAGCGTTTTTCAAATTTACTAACCTTACCGCTAATCACAAAATTACAATACCCTTGATTGGGATTGTTAGCGTAGTAGTCCTGATGATAGTCTTC
>PDWI01004097.1_pt1 | contig 21303 bp, 19 predicted proteins | sample 1430891 | NCBI WGS metagenome assembly PDWI01 (sample SAMN01162508, study PRJNA174530) | Oral metagenome, whole genome shotgun sequencing project. | biome: Marine environment; feature: Marine mammal; material: Swab sample of the gingival sulcus; isolation source: swab sample of gingival sulcus... | reverse complement strand
CGAAACCGGACCACTGCAGACCTCTTCGATAAGAAAATTGTGGCCAGGCAGAGCCAGGACATCCCCGCGGACATCATGCAAAACACTGCCATAATCAAGGATCAGCGAAGCTGCGTCGCTGCTGACATCCTCCATCCAGCTCAGAAACCGCAGAGCCATCTGGTATGGGGGGCGGAGAAAGAAAAACAACACCAGCCACATCCCCAGAAGATTCTCAACCGCCCGGAACCGGAGCAAATGCAGCCCCCCAGCCCCTGCCAGAACAATCGTACCCGCCATGGTGAACCACGGGGTATAGTAAAGATAGGAGACCAGCAGCAAAGCCATCCCAACCACAACAAACAGGACAACACTCCACCCCGGAGGATACTCTTCAGCCTCCGGCGCGCCTTTCCAACGGCGGTAAAACACACCCAGCAGCACCAACAGGAGGACGTACCAAACACTGTAATAAGCCAGCCCCTGGTAAACCCGGAAATAATCCAACAGCAACGGGACGCACAACAGAGTCGCAAGCCCTGCCACGACCCAGTATCTCCAGTCCCCCTTGTTATCGTTTTTCTCCGTCATATCCCTTCATGCCTCCGCTAACATGAGATGGATCTCTCTCCCAGCACGTCCGCCCACAAGGGCTTTCTCCAGAAAAACGACCGCCTGCATCCATTTTTTCATCCGGATACAGGCCCGCCCCATCAATTCGTAAATTTCCCCGTGCCGCCCCATCGGCAGACAACGCAAAGCATCCTCCCCCAAACTCACAACGCCGACACCATCAGGCACATCCTCTGCCAGCATCACCTGCATCAGAGCAACCATAGCCTCACCATTTTCACCGTCCTCATCAATAGCCAACCTCAGAAGCCGTTTTCTTTCTTCAAAACTTCCGGAGCCCAACCCGGCCAGAGACAGGGACAGCCTGGACGTCAAAGCACCGCGCGCCCCACCGGAGCCCTTCTTTACGCCACGCAAAATTCCGCGGATACGCCCCTTTAACCCCGGATTCTTCCCCGCAGTATACGCAAGTGCCTCGACAGCCTGCAAATGATCCGGCTGCACACGCAGCATCCCCTCCAGCTCATCCACAGCCTTGCCAAAATCTGCCGGAGCACCATCACCGCCCAGCCCAAGAAATCCGAGTGCCCTGTGATAATGATATGCCATCCGTAGTGCCCTCACCTGCACAGCCTCAGGATTTTCAGCTCCCGCCTTCCTGTTATACTGCGCCTCCAAACGCCGTATCACAATCTCAGCGTTTTCATACCTTCTTAGCAAGATCGCACTCAGCGCATACCTGATACGCATGGAAAGGGAACGCCGGTTACTCCGCGCCCCTTGGCCAAGGGTAGAGAAAATGTGCAACATCTCCTCGCGCAGCGCCAAATCATCGCCCTCCTGCCAAACCCGGATGGGGGCTTTGCCCGTGCGTCACCGCATCCAGAAGCACGCCAACCGCATCGTTCCTCTTGCCCAGAGCTGCAAACACCGCCGCCCGCCATTCCCACGCAGCCTCCAGCTCCGGAGAAATATCAACCGCGTGCTCCAGGTGACGCTGTGCCAGAGCCACATCGGCGTCACCCTCCCCCAGAACCACACCGGGCCTATCTTCACTATCGGCCAAGGGGAAAGACCTGATCGCATCCACCTCAAAATGCTCCAGCTTGTCCTTTGCCATCCACAGGTGCGCCTTACCATGCACCGCAGGGGCATCAGCAGAATCCCCAAGACGGGCCAGCCTGCCCATAATCACCCGCGCCTCCTCCAGATCACCCTCTTCCGCCTTCAACAAGGCCTCCTCATACCGCTCCTCCTCCGTACCGGACAACGCCGCCAGCACCTCCCCATATTCCTCATCCTTCCTCGTAACCTCCTGGCTGAGCCAAGCCCCGATAACAAGCAACGCGCCTATCAACAAAGTATACAGATACACCCCCCTCCTGCGGGAGAAGTGCCTTTTTAGCTTTCGGGAAAAACGGGACATCACTCGGCAAATATTGTCATCAATGGCTCAGAACCTAGAATACGCGGCGCACCCCCCGTCCCTTGCTTCATGCTTGGAACAAACAACACGGGTTCCCAAAGGCACTGCACCCAACGGGGAAACAACTTCTACACTCACGCTTCAGAATTTCAACCCTTCGATCCATGAAAAAACTGTGGCAATTTGCAGAGGTTTTTCCCCACCAAGGTGTGCAAATGACCTACACCATTCCTCCTTATGGCACGCCAATCCTCGCAAGACTTCCGCAACACATGCCTGACACTGCGGTTACTCACCCCTCCCACACGCATCTTCACCAGAACTTCAGGGAGATATACCGGACACACATCCATGCCCGAAAGAAGGCGCAGCATGAAATCGTAATCCGCCGCGCAGCTAAACGAAGTGTCAAAATACTCCCCGTTCCCAAGAACCGCCCGCCCGTAAAGCCCTCGCCCCAAATACAACGCAGGGTGCGGGGGCATCCAACCCCACCTCAACTTCTTCCGGGAATACTCACCGGATCGCCAATGACGGATAACCCTTTCGCCCCCCTCCGCACCTTGCGCGACGTACTGCAAATCCCCATACACGGCCTCAACGCCAGCAGCCTCAAACCGTGCAGCCACACGTCCCAACACATCCTCATGCGCCAGATAGTCATCAGCATGCACAAAACCAACCACATCCCCTGTCGCCCACCTTACCCCCTTGTTCAAGGCATCATAAAGCCCCCCATCTGGCTCCGATACCACACGCACACGCGAATCCGCCCCCTTGCCTAAGGCCGAAAGCCACTCCGCCGTGCCATCCGTCGAGCCACCGTCAACTATGAGATACTCCAGATCCCGGTAACTCTGCCCCAACACCGACGCCACCGCCGCCCGCAAAACCTGCCCGGGGTTGAAACAAATTGTGACAATGGAGAATTTCATGCCATAACGTCCACACAAGGCGGCCTTCCACCCTCCCCTCTGACCCACCGGTAACACTCCAGCATCTGCCTAGCTATAGAAGGCCATGAAAACCGCCGGGACACCAGTGCACGCCCCCTTCCCCCCATCTGCTCAAGCACCGACCTTGGCTGTGATGTAGCATCATCGAGAGCCTCCGCAAGGCCATCCACCGTCACCGGAACCCACCAACCGCAACCTTCCAGCTCAAGTAACCGCCACGGGGCACCGTGCGTGGTAACCACAGGACGTCCGTGGGCAAGGGCCTCCGCCACCACAATACCAAAATTCTCGCTATACGTTGACAAAACAAACAAATCACACTCACGAAACGCTTCCGTCTTCCCACTCCCGCGCAGGGTGCCTGAAAAGCGCACTTGCCCAGCGATTCCTAGCCTGTCCGCCTGCCTCCTCAACTCCCTCAGATGGCCAACCTCATCCGGCCCCGCGATATGCAGACGCCAGTTGGCGGGTCCAACCTTGGCCCAAGCCTGTAACAACAAACCCAAACCCTTGCTAGGATGAATGCGGCTCATAAATAAAGCGGTGCGCGCCCCCCCGCCACTATCGTTGAACCTGCACGGAGAAGGCAAGTCCACACCATTCGGAATAACCGCTATCGGCACTTCCAGCCCCCGCTCCCTGAGAGCCTCAGCTTCTTCCTCCACCGTCGCGTGCAAAAGTGAAGCAGACTGCAGGTTGCGGCGTTCCATCAAATGCCACATTGGACGTTTTTTCCATGCCTTATGCTTCCATGCCCAAGGTTGCAGCATTCCCCTGGGCGATACCACGTGCGGTGCCCGGTACCTCCTCTTCCAAGCCAACGACACCCACGACGGATACTGCCAAAGACCGTGGGAATGCAAAATTCCAGCCTCCCGCGAACACAATTCCCGCCGGAACCCAGGCGACCACGTCAACATCGGCAAATAAACCCTGCCAGACACCGATACCCTGACAGGCGACCAATCCGGTATGTGCGCTTCAGCCTCAGCCCCCCACGGCATGCACATTTCCACATCAGCCCCACAAGCCACCTGCTCTTGCGCCAAACGCCGAACCGACATGAAAGGCCCGCCGTAACTAGGCCCCATCGGAGGACCGGTATGCAGTATTTTCATTCTATCAGGCGTATTTGTTATGCCTGTTTCTCAAGCTTTGGGCACCCTTGAGACGCCTTTTAACGGGAACTCGTTTCAAAGCACCTCCGCGAGTCTGCCTAATTCCGTACTTGCGATAACACGAACGACGAACCATCAACATCACCACTATCCAAAAGAAATACGCAAAAGGATTGCCCGCCGAGTATATCGAACTTTCCGTAATACACACTAACAGACCGCTTATCACAACAGAAGAGTACAATATCAACCTTCCATCCCCATGAAATTTCAACAGATTACGAATGGGAATACCCCAAAGCACGGAGAAAAAGAAAACAGTGAAAGGAACACCCATGGCAACAGCCAGTCCATAGTAGCTGCTCATTACGCCATAACCCCGCAGTTGTAACGAACTGAGTTGGACGCCATAATATTCGTGGATGTCACGGTCTGAGCCGAATCCGTGACCTAGTCGCGGACGCCGAGGGATATAACGCTCACGCGCCAAGTCCCAAAAAAATGTACGGTTGGACATCGTTTCCAAAGTTTTCTTGCGTAACACCCGCTCCTCGAAAAACTGGGTTCGGCTCAATCCTGCGATTCCAAGTGTCAGAACCAGCAACACCCCCATGGCAGCTTTCATATTTTTGATAAAGCGTACGCCGATGATCACCCCCATTGCAGCAACGCTGGCCACCAAAGCTGTCCGGGAACCGCAGGTTATGACACTTATCACAAAAATCCCCCACAAGCCACAGTCGATCCACCTCCTGCTACACAGCATTCTTGAAAAAGATAACGGCACTGCCAACACAGCAATGAGGCCAATGTTGTTGGGATTCAAAAAAAATCCCTGAAACCGAGCCGCAAGCACCGTCGAAGGGGCAAATGCGCCACCCACCAACAGATTGGCAGCCAACACCACAGCTATGGTCCATAATGCCCTCGTAATAAATCGATCATCAGAACGGCGGTCTACCCAATCCCAGACATACCAAAAAGCGACCACATATATTAACCCCATGGAAACGGCTCGCTGAAAGCTGTACACTGGTTCGATTGACCAAAAATAACTCAGGGCCAATACGCCGATCCATACAACCGCCATGCTATCGGCAGAAAGCCATCTAGCCGCTGCCCCCCGGCCTCTACGGAAGCCTGAATAGAAGGCGAAAAATGCAGCAGCGAACAAAACGCCCCAACGCGCTGCGGTCGCCACTGACTGCACAACCTCCACATCCAACGTCGCGAATAGAAACGGCAGCGTGAACCAGACGGGGAACCATTTGTCAACAAATGTCATTTCTTAATTACCAAGTTTATCAACTCTTCAACATCTTTACTCCCTCGGAAAAAATCCTAACCCAACGCTCTGGGCTGTACTGTCGAGAAAGCTCGTAACTACGCCGAACATAACTGTTATACTCATCATCAGCAAGGCTGGACATTCTTACCATTCGTTCCTTCAGGGCTGTTACATTACCCTGCTGGAACGTATAACCGTTATAACGGTCACGCAGAAGATGGACTCCAGCACCACAGGCTTCAGAACAGATCAAGGGCAAACCACTCGCAGCTGCCTCCTGCACTACCACCCCCCACGGCTCAAAACGGCTCGGCAAGACAAACGCAGAGGCCTCTGCCATCAGATCCGGCAAGTCACTCGGCTGGACAAAACCCTGATCCTCAGCTCCTGCATCAATCAAAGCCTGCCGCAGGGGGCCAGCCCCCGCACAGACCAAACGCCACGGGCGATCCGCTGCTTCACAATACCTCCGGTATGCCTCCGCCAATGTATCAATCCCCTTAACGTCAACATAGCGTCCCACGAACAGAAAAAATGGACTCTCTTGCTTCCGATCACCCAACTCCGCCCCCCCAGATCTAACGAATTTTTCAGAAAATTGTTTCCAATCACAGGCGTAAACTCCGTCCCAACAGCGGTCTCCTTCATAACCCAAGGCTTTTGCAAAAACACGTTGCCTCTCCCCCGAAACCCATAACACATCTATCGACTTCTGGATATGCCAACGGGCAGTCCAGCTAGCCACATGTTGCCGAAGGCTGCCTTTCCACTGTGTATCACAACCGGCAATGACAGGAATCCCCTTCTTCCGCAGTTTACGACAAATTTTCATATATCCCCTATCAGCCCAGCCAGCCACAAGAACAGCATCCGGATGAAACTCCATCACCTGTCCGCCTATTTCATCAACTGACAGAGAGCTTCGATCCCGGACCTCCCCCAATCCTCCAAATTGCCCAGGATCAAAAGGAGCATCCTTGTCCCGGGGCCTTGCATAGATTAACAGCTCACCTCCCTGATTACCTAACTCGCGCAGACAGGCTGCATAATAGGGAGCAAGGCGAGTGTGAAGAACAACAATTCGCATGGGATATTTCATCAAACTATAAGAGGAGCCTTAACAGCTCACTCGATTGTAAACTCAGGAGAGAAGTCTCCACAGCTCAGATGACATTATGGGGTTCATGAAACATGTTCTGACACCACATCTAATATCCGCCTAGAGACACGATCCCAGGAAAATTGAGCAACCTTGTTTAAAGATGCCACCTTCAACTTCATCATAGTATCCTGAGAAACTGTTGTCATTTGGTGCATCGCTTCAGCTATTAACCGGGAGTCGCATCGATCTACCAATACACCATTATCGCTTCCTACCATTACCGAACACGCCCCCACATCTGTTGCGATGATGGCAAGCCCCCTTGACATGGCTTCAAGAATAACAGTCGGCATCCCTTCTGCATAACTTGGGCACAACAAAACATCACATTGCCCCATAACATCCTTCAGGACACCTTCATCATTGATAATACCATGATATCTCAGCCGAGGATCATTCAACTGATCACGCTCAGGTATCGGCCCTACAAAGTGAAATTCATACTCAAGATCGGGGCGCGATTGTATCGCCTGATAGATCTCAGGTATTCCCTTGCGCCTTTCATACCTACCGACAAACAAAAATTTTCGTGCACCTCTTACAGGGGAAGGTTCAGACACAAGCCAACCAGCATCAATTGCATTCGGAGCAATAGCAACTTGGTCAATAGACTTACCCAGCCCCCTAGTCACTATTTCCTTAATCTTTGCATCGAACGAAAACACCAGATCGGCATACCGTGTGACCCGCTTGAACGACGGCCTCAGAAGCAACTGCTCGATCTTACCCCTTACTCCAGCCGTCCATTGATACATCTCGTAACCATGGCAGTTTACTCCTATGGGAGGCATCGCATTGCCGTGCAACTTCACTTGTAAAAACGCCCAACCTGTCAGCCCCTGGGTGTAAATAAAATCAACATCCAGTTTTAAATCGACAAAGTGTCTATAGACCTTCTGCGAATATTTTTTCAAATCGCGCACATAATGCCCTGGCAACCTTCCTTCCTCAGGGTAATCGACGAAATAATAATGGATAAGCCCCCGACTTTCGTTCTCACCATGGAGTCTGGCAACTTTAGCCTGTTCCGAATCCCGACAAGTATGAAACACATGGATCTCCACCCCCAGAGCCGCCAAATGCAGAGCCAGCAAAGCAGAATGCCGTTGCATTCCACCCATTACATGAGGAGTAATACCATCGGTTATCAACGCAACTTTCATTTCTAGAGTTGGTTTCATACCATGGTTATCAATGGATAACAGGGCACGTCATTGCTTTGGATAAAGTCATTTTTCTACACCGCTGCCATAAAGCAGCTTCTCAGCAGTCCCCCCTCAGACATCCCCATAAATTTCAAACAAGGAATTCATGTGTGACTCACGATTGAATTCACTGACAACCATTGCACGCCCAGCCAGCCCGAATCTCTCTGCCAACTCCGCATCAGCAAGAAGCCCCGCTAGAGCCTCGGCATATGCTTCCCCATCCTTCGCTTTCACCAGCCTCCCATTCACCCCGTCGCGCAACCAGTCACCCACGCCGCCCACATCAAATGCAACCACTGGCCTGGCATGTGCCATCGCCTCAATGCCACTAAGCCCGAACGCCTCCGGGTAAATTGAAGGAAATGCCACCACGCTAGCCCCAGCCATCTCAGACTCAACCTTCGCCCGGTCAGCCCAGCCACCAAATTCCACCACATCGTCTAGGCCTAGATCACCACACAAGCACTTGAAATAGTCAGCATCATGCCCGTCACCTAATACTATGAGCTTGGCTCCGGGTATAGTCTGCCGAACCCGCTTTATGGCCTCCAACAAATAATGCACCCCCTTGGTACGTGACAGCCGCCCTACATAAAGAACCCGTTGGCTACGCACCTCCCCAACACTAGGCACTTCCGGAAGACTTGCAAACAATGGTAAGTGCACAACCCTGTCACCCGGAAATCCGGCCTCCAACAGCAAATCCTCGGTATAACCACTATTGGCTAAAACCTTAGCATATTTCCGGCTCGCCACCCGCCGTTCATATCTGACATTGCGATAAGCCTTGACCAAGCGCTTCGGATGGCGGTTGCAACAGCGTTTGCTGTATGCGTGAAACAGGCAGTGCTTTCCGGCAGGTATTCGGCACACCTCCTCCTGCCTTGCCCAGAACTTTCCTTGTCCGGGACATACCATCCTCGGCTCGTGGGCGGTACGAACCACCGGAGCCAAGCCAAACAAGCTGTCCAGAACCTCAGGCTCTGACAAACTATGCACGTGGAACAGCCCCCGACCATCTGCAACGGCTTGAGCCATGGGCGAGTTCCGGAGTTCAGAAATCTCTCCTCGCCACCGGAGACCTTCATTGTCTGATAAAACCTCTACACTCCCGCCTACCTTCGTGATCGCCACCCAGTCCGAAACCCAGCCCCGCTGCCGCAACGCCCCCCGAACCTCAGAGATGTAAACCTCAACACCGCCGGAGAGGTTGGTTTTATCGTTAACATGGATAATGTGCTTTTTCACCGTTCACAACAACCGGCCTTCATCGCCACCGCCAAGGGTTCAACAACTCTGGCATGATTATAGTGCTCAGAAACCAGATACCGCAGGTTCTCCCCCATCTCCCGAATTTGGTCAGGGGCATCGGCCATTGAAGCCAAAACTTCCACAGCTGAACATTCATCCAGAGCATCAAACCGACGGCCTGTCTCACCATTAATAATCAAACCATCAAACGCAACATAGTCAGGCACAACGACAGGTTTCCCATAAACACCGTACTCCAAAACCTTAATTGGACTCATATAGGGATCACAGTCAGGAACAAAAGCTAGATCGCATACATCCAGCCATTCAGCAATCGAATCCGGTTCCACCAACCCCGTAAAATACACGTTTTGCAACCCGTTTTCTTCGGCAAATTGCACACAGTCAGCTTGCTTTCCCCCTCCCCCGATCAGCAAAAATCCGACCTTTGGACATGATTGATGCATCTCTGCAATAACTTGCATTAAAAAGTCAGGACCTTGGTAAACACCAAAAGTCCCTACAAATCCAACGATCAATTTAAACCGATCCTTAAACAAAGAGACCTCATCACCCGCCCGCACATCGCCACCCTTGGCTATTGCGTTTTTTTCAAATCCAATAGGTTTGGCAATTACTGGCACATTCAATCTAAATTTACGCTTTGTTGCCGCAATACTGTTAACCGACTGGGTAACTACTGCACGAGCCATCTTGAATTTCAGAGCATCCACACCATTCGCAATGCTCACGCTGCTAATTCCGTATGCTTCTGCTGTTATTTCTGCCTCACAACCAGACGTTTCCAGAAAAATGGGAATCTTATGCTTCCTTGCGTACCTGACACCGCCAAAAGAAAACAACCATGACCGCTCATAGATAACATCCGGCTTGTACTCACTCAGTTTCCTTTCAAGGGGTTTATCAAGAGACCAATTGCAAATCAGTTTTTTGAGATCACTAAGAATTAATCGTATTTTTGAGCGTTGCGCGGGCGGCACTGGAGACTTTCTCCCACTTACCTCATTAGGTTCACATTTTTGCCCGGTCTCACTGGCAAAAAAACGCCGCACCTCCAGCCCGTTTTCCTTCATACCCCGGATCGTACCCAAGATATGAGCTCTAGGCCCTCCAGGTTTGGACAAATCAACTGACGGATCAGTGGATAAAAATGCAACACGCATGACTCAGGCAAACCTAATTCATAATCTCGGCAAGTGCCGCCACTATACGCTTACCCGCCATACCATCCCACAACTCGGGAATCCCCCCCTCTTTCCATTCGTTTTCAAACAGCTTTCTTACGTATGGTGCAATCTTGCTTGGGTCAGTACCGACCAACTCATTTGTGCCAATATCAATTGTTTCTGGTCGCTCCGTGTTATCGCGCAGTGTCATACACGGGACTCCCATCACAGTCGTTTCTTCCGTAATACCACCGGAATCTGTGATCACCACCTTTGCATTGGACACAAGATAATTGAACTCAAGATACGACAATGGGGAGACCAAATGAAGATTGTCAGCAGAGTACCCGGCCGCATCGATTTGGCTCACCGTGCGCGGATGCACAGGAAAAACGATGTCCATGCCTTGTGATGCAGAAACAATGGCATCAAGCATGGCCACCAAACTTGCTTCCTCATCAACATTGGCAGGACGGTGCAACGTCAGAACCATATACTCCTTCTTGGCTAAGGAAAATTTAGCCCAACATTCTGGGGCAACAAAATGCGCTTGCTGTTTCAACAATGTGTCAATCATCGTATTACCAACAAAAAAGATACACTCATCTTTCGCACCCAAACTCCGTAGATTGGCATTTGCCTTTTTACTTGTCGTAAAAAAATAATCCGACAAAGAATCTGTCACTATTCGATTGATTTCCTCAGGCATGCTCAGATCACCTGAGCGTATCCCGCCTTCAACGTGAGCCACAGGCACACCCATTTTTTTAGCCGTAATGGCGCAAGCCATCGTTGAAGTGACATCACCAACAACGATACACAAATCGCTTTTTTCTTCCATCAACAGCTTTTCATACGCCACCATAATACCCGCCGTTTGCTCGGCTTGGGTCCCCCCCCCAACCTCAAAATTGACATCGGGCTCGGGAATACCTAATTGTTCAAAAAACGAGCCTGACATATTTCTATCATAATGCTGCCCCGTGTGGATCAGACGATAAGAAAAGACAGAACCTTCCGCAATCGATGCATCCAATTCAGAAAGAATTGGAGCGATCTTCATAAAGTTGGGGCGTGCGCCCGCTATAATGTCAATTTTTTTCATTGTGTTAATCCCCCAGTCCAAGGAAATGAATCGTCCTCTTATACTCAGCCCACTCCCCTATATCGCACCAAGATTTCTCACTAATCGGGAACGCCCCCACTTTCTCACCAGCACTCTTCACTTTGTCAATGAGATCCGTGATGTGGTAAAAAGTGTTTTCCGGAATCTCATCCAGCAGGTGGGGCTCGAGAACATAGAGCCCAGCATTAATCATATAGGTCAGTTCGGGCTTCTCTACAAGCTTGCTCACCTGACCACCTTCACTTGTTTCAACCGTGCCATATGGAATTTTGATATGTTTGAGAGAAACAACCATCGTCAAGTCATTGCCATGCTCGCGATGATACTCAAGAACCTCCCCATAGTCTGCATCTATGACAATGTCACAATTGGACACAAAAAAGGTATCCCGGAGGGAGTCTTTCATTAGATGCAAACTGCCTGCCGTGCCCAGTGGATCATCCTCCTTGTAGAAGGTAATCTCATCTTGCCTGTTCTCAAGCAGGTCAAAGTACGTGCGAATAAACTCATGCTTGTAGTTTACAGAAAGCAGGAAGCGCTTGCATCCCACCTCCCTGAACTTGTCCATGATGGTTTCAATGATAGTTTTTTCACCAAGAGGGAAAAGAGGCTTAGGCAGGATGTTAGAAAATGGCTTGAGCCGCGTTCCCTTGCCCCCAGCCATAATTACGACGGGAAGGTCAATTTGTGATGCTGATGGTTTTTCCGATGCAAAAAGATCATCCCAAAAGTGTACATCCACCAGTTCTCCAGCATCATTCAAAACGGGCATAAACTCAGTTCTGAATTTTAACATTAGAGCCTTGATATCCTGAAAGCCATCATTCTCGTGTGCAAGACGAACCCCTTCTTGTCTCAGAATTTTGATAACCGGGGTGTCCAGACTTTTATTGGCAATGATAGCCCGCTGAATGTCGCCAGCACTCACAATTCCCAGATAGCTTCCTGATTCACTGCGAACACACAAAAGGCGAACATTATCAGAATCCATCAGGGCAAAAGCATCCCTAATAGAACGCTCTGGCCTAATGGATACCGCATCCAGTTTGGATGCTTTTCTTTGGTCTGTCACTGCCACTTTACACTACTTCTGTTATACAAACGGAACCAATTTCGTTGGGAGACTGTGCATTACATATTTACTTCCAGAATGCACTGGAAAGTAACAACACAATTGGTCTAGCCTCGTTACTCACAATGAATACCTACTAGCTATACCGTGCTTCCCGCGTCCACCTTAATATCGTGGCCAGTGAGATTACTACCCTCATCGGATAACATAAGCTCAACCACTGCCGCGACATCCTCAGGCTGCACCAATCGCTTCAACGGCGAACGACGCTTTATCCTTTCCAGATCCTTTTCAGATATCCCTGCTGACATATCCGTTTCCATGTATCCGGGTGATACACTGTTTACGGTAATACCCGCTTTGCCAACCTCCCTAGCAAGCGAACGCGTAAATCCCAACAAGGCACTCTTACTGGCACCATATACTGACAAACCATTGAATCCAGTAGAGGCGATGATCGATGCTATATTGATGATTCTTCCCGTTCCTTGAGCGATCATTGAGCGCAAAGCATATTTTGACAGAACGATCGACCCTGTAACATTAACGTTAATCACGGATTCAATATCTTTCTCATGCATAGTGGCCAACACTCCGTCAACACCTATTGCAGCGTTATTAATCAGACCATACAAAGGACCAAACTCCTTCTGAATATCACGGATAAATGCATGGTGGCCACGCCACTGCCCCAGTTCAAGCTGACGATATACCAGCCCAGAGGACTCTAACCAATCTTTTGGGCAAGCATTTCCCCGCCCCGTTCCTATAATCCTGTATTTGTCATTACAGAGTCTCTTCGCAAGACTTTTGCCAAGCCCTCGCGTGGCTCCAGTAATAAGTATATTCTTCTTTTCATTCATTGCTTAATTACGTTGGATTTTTCCTGTAGATGTAACTTGAATTTCATCCACAATTTTCACAGAAGCGGGTCTCTTGAAAGAGTCCAAACCCTCCCTACACGCGTCAAAGACAGACTTCTTCACGGACTCATCATCGAACCCATCATCCTTGACAACAAGAGCTTCAACAACACTTCCCGTGAATGGATTTTTCCGGCCACGGACAGCTACCATTTTAATCCCCTCCAAAGACCGAATAATAGCTTCAACCTCAGTGGGCTGTACTTTTTGCCCGCCCACATTAATAGCACCATTTGCCCGGCCAAGGAACAGATACCGATCGCCTTCTTGCTTAACAAGATCTTGTGTGTCCAGCCAACCCCGGTCATCAACAAGACTTTCCTGCTTACCAAGGCAACTTACCGGAGTTGTTTCTTTTCTGAGCAGTAATTTCTGACCGTCTACCCTGAGCCAAACGCCACCAAGAAGTTCTTTTTTCGTGTAAGACACCGGGAATCCAGCTCTATCATCTGTAACGGAAAAACCAACTCCAGCCTCAGTTGAGGCGTAAATGGACGTGATTTTTGCGTGAGGAAAGCGTTCACGCAGCTCTGTGAGAATCATTTGATCGGCGGGCTCACCACCTAAAGTGATCATTTCGAGGTTCAAACTGTCAAGTACTCCTGACATGACCAATTTGCGCCACATCGTAGGGGTGGCAGACAGGGCATTCACTCCCGCAGCAGCAAACTCATTTGCCGTAGTTTCTAGATTATTCCTATCCGTCGAGACAGCTAGGCTTGCGCCCCCCATAACCGCTTGCAAGAACACCTGGATACCGGCAAAGCGAGTAATGTCATAAATCATACCCCAGATTAATGACGCCCCCCTTCCTTGGTTTTTTTTGACTGACGAGGACAGAGACCTCAAAGAATGGGCAATAAGTTTAGGTTCTCCCGTCGTGCCTGAGGTAGGGATAATCCATTGAGTGTCTTCCCCGTTTGGCAGCGGTCGCCGGCTGAAATATGGACTCTCATGGATCTCTGTTATCTCATCTTTTTCCACCACAACGTTAACCATGCCGTCCCTGATAAATTTGTTCTTCAGGTTCTCCTCAATGCACCCGTTAACAGGTAAAATACTCTCTGCCCACCCATCAAGGCATAGCAAGCCCATGGCGATAGAATAGTCGTCTCCCCCCACCAGCATCGTCCTGATAACCTCACAGGAAACTGAGAGGTTGGAACGGTCATTCCGAACAATGTCCAGCACCTCGCCAGCAGTGAGCCAGCGATCGTTCGCATAGATCAGGCGTTGTGATAAGTCACGTTTTTCGATGTATTCAAGCAAGTACATCTTCCGAGGCATGGTCTGCAAATTGAACGTAGATTCCAGCAAATTCGCCAAAGGTTCTAGGATAGACAGGCTCATCCATCAGCGTGAAAGGGTCATACCCCAAAGCATCTTCCAAGGAGGTAACCAATATTGCAAACCCCATGGAATCCAAACCGCTTTCCAGCAATACCATCCCGTCATCGTATCGTTCAGGAGGCTCCAGGCTATACTGCCTGAAGATACCACTCATTTTGTTTTCAATAATACTACGTATCTTTTTTTCTGTATTCATATTCAGGTTATTCCGTTGGTTTGATGCGTGAATTGGGGATCGTCAGGTGCATTTTGGGCAATGGATAATACCCCATAACCTGCACCGACTTCTTCAGGTCACGGGCGACTGTGGTTCCCGCTGACACTAACACACTGGCAGCCACCTCAACTCTGGGGCATACCGTCGAATTTGCCCCAATATAAGTTCTCTCACCGATCGTTACATGCCCCAAACAAACTGCCCTGGGCGCAATGATTGATGATTGGCCAATATAGTTGTCATGACCGACCAAAGCATCAAAATTAAACCTACAGTTGTTGGCAATTTTGGATCTGTCAGATATTCTCGCCCCGGGCATCACGATGCATCCTTCTCCAACTTCTGCCAGAGGGGATACATAACCGAAAATCAAGGATGTAAAACAGAACCCAGCTGCTTTGTACTTCTTGTAGATGGCATCCCGTGTGTGACACTCGTCAACGGTCACTACAAAACGTGCATCCTTATATTTTTCAGGGTTATCAAGCACATCCGAGTCTGTCCCGATGTAAGGTACATTTTCAATATTTGGATTAGCGCAGTCAACTATGCCGTCTATCGAAAGCCCCCGCTCATTAGCAGCAGTGACAATTTCAATACTTGCTCTTACCAGTATAGTTTTCCTGTTCATTTTATTTGTTTCACAATAATTCCATTAAGGAGGAACAGACATAATCAACGTCATCCGTCGTCATGTTATAGTACAAAGGCAAGGATAGCTCCCTGCGACCAATGTCTTCCGTAAGAGGAAGGTCAGCCACATACTCCCGATAACAAGCAAACTGATGCACAGGAGGATAGTGCATGGACGTCCCTATTCCTTTCTCCTCGAGCTGTTTGCGGATAGTGCTCCGGTCTCCTTTTTCCAAAAGCACACCCATCACGTAATTAGAGGATTCTCCGGGGTAATTTTCAAAAGGAATGGAAACTGATGCTTCTCCGCCCAAATTCTTCCGATACCGATCAGCCAGCGTTTTACGTTTCATGACATCGGCCTCCAGCTTGGCAACCTGAGCGAGTCCGATAGCGGAGCGTATGTCATCCATCCGATAGTTGTAACCCCAGTCCACTACGTCGTAAAACTCCTTGCCCTGCTCGCGATCATACGCTGTCGCCGTCATACCATGGGCACGCAGCAATCGGGCTCTCCTGTCATACTCCTCATTTTGCGTCAACAACATGCCACCCTCACCAGTGGCCATGTTTTTATTAGAGTAAAAGCTGTAACATGCCAAGTCACCAAATGTCCCCAAATAGCGTCCGTCACGCTTACCCAAAGGAGCATGGCAGGCATCTTCAACGACTTTCAGGCCATATTTATCTGCTATGGCACAAATTCGCGTCATATCCGCCCCATGCCCTCCAAAATGCATCGGAATAACAGCTTTGGTACGCGGAGTTATTTTTGCTTCAACGTCGTCCGGGCAGATAGTCCAGTCGTCCAATGACACAACGTCCGCAAAAACGGGTCTAGCTCCAACCATGCGGACTGCACTAGCCGTCGCCACAAAAGTTAAGGAGGGAACAATAATCTCATCACCATCCCCCACACCACATATACGTAAGGCCAGATGAAGTGCCGCAGTGCAGTTAGTCACCGCCACCGCATGGCGGGAACCATGCAAACGAGCAAATTCGTCTTCAAATTCCTTGGTTTTGCTCCCCATGGATATCCACTTTGAGCGAATCACCTCGACCGCAGCGGCTTCCTCCTCGGGGCCAAAATTCAAATCAAACAATGGGATGTTTTTCATCGTGTTACATTTTCTGGTCAAGGTTCTTGTGCGTCTCTACATGGTCAAGCTCGGGAACAGCAGTGCTGACAGCATCAACAAGATCCTCCTTTGTCCACCCCCCCCGTGAGCGGCACTCCTCAATCATGCCAAGGGCTTTGTCCAGCATCTCCCGGCCATGGTAAACAGGTCGAGTCACCACACCGACCGTGGCAAAACGATCAAGATCCAAAGCCTCAGACGGATCGTTAAATTCTTCATACATTTTCTCCCCACTCGTGTCCGAGTTAGAGAAGTGGCATGGCCAGTTCCTGTCGCCCGGCTTCATTTGCTCCATTCTTGCCAATGCTTCCTCATCACTCTCACACTCGAGAGCCCGATAACCATGAGCCTCCAAGAACACCCTAGCTATGTCCGCAAAGCTCATCATGTCTTTGTCCGGCCTGAACTGCGGGAAAAAAATCTCCCGGTTATTCCCGGTGAAACATGAAAGCAAACAGAGCTGCCCCGCTTCCTCATGGGTAATGAAATAGCGTAACACATCCGAGGGGGCACTCAGAGGCTGCCGTTTTTCAAGCCTGTGGCGGAAGCTGTGCAACAGGCTGCCATCCGAAAATGCCACATTGGCAAAACGAGCACTCGTAAATGACATTTCATCAGCCCGGGACAGGAAAACCCTCTCCATAAAAGCCTTCGAGGCACCCATCAAATTCGCAGGACGCACAGACTTGTCAGACGAAACACTGAATACACGTTTCAATTCCTTCTGCCGTGACAACGCGTCCAGCAAGCGCACATTGCCCGCCACATTCACTTCAAGCAGACGCATCAAGGTATATGGGTCGCGCTCAGAACGCACATGCTTTAACGCGGAAAAATTCAGCACATAATCATAGGTTTCGACGGCTAACAATGCCTGCATTTCCAATGCAGAAAAATCAATGGCATATGTCCGAAAATCATCGGGAAGCCGGATTCCCCCGGATCTGAGCTGTCGCACGACTTCCACCAGATTGTTTTCACTCACGTCAAGCAGGTGAAGTCCTCGTAATGAATACCGGGCAAGCTCCATCACAAAGGCGGAACCAATCGAACCCGCAGCTCCGATCACTAGCACCCTAGATCGGGACAGGGTATCACGAAGCTGCTGTTGAGAACCACTGACATCTTCCGATAAAAATGACTGACTCCGCCCGAGGATCGCCGGAAGAATATTATTAAGGTTATGATCCACTTTATGTTAGTTTACGTTTTTACTATCACCGGAACTGGCCTTGGACGACTTCAAAGCCTTTCGGTAAGCATCTACCCATCCCATACCGATGGTTTTTTCTGCAAAAACCTTCCCTGCAAGCTGCTGGTTGTTTTTGGTAACCCTACATTCCTCACCCCAATTCTGGATCACGGACTCAATCACTGACCCAGCTTCGCGGAGATCGGTCAGCTCATGATAATTGAACCCACTGATCCGTCTCAACTTGTATGGCAGCCATATACCGGCAATGATCACAGAGCCGGCAGCTAAAGCCTGTGTCACAGTGACAGAAAAAGCATCCGAAACAGGAGCAAAAACAAGGATATCCGTGCTGTTCCTCAACTGCATCACCTCGGTATCGCTCATGTAAGATTCAATCACAGTATAACGACAACCTGATCGCCCAGCCATTGCGCGGACTTCACCGATATACTCTTCACTGGCACCATACGTCATTGGTATGATCAACTCGATTTTCTTCTTACAGGCTTCCGGAAGGGTAATCAACGATTCTAGTATTGCTAAATGGTTCCCTTGCCTAGTGCCGTTCACCCCTATGCAAACTCTCCAAGACTCTTTAGCCTCCGCAGATCCAGATTTTAGCATCTTCCTCCCAGCCCTAAATACGGCATCCACGCTTGGGTTGAAATAGGTAATAACGATCTTGTGTTCCAAGTGCCTTCCATACTTAGAAAGCACAATTTCCTTAAATTCCACACCAGTCACAGTAATCACAGAGGCCGCTTCCAACAAAGCCTGCTGGGTTAGTGTTGTGGTAAGATCCGCCTGTCGTAATACATCACTACCCCAACAGGAAACAACGAAAGGAATATCTGGACGTGAAAGAATCCAATAATGAGCCGGCCCGAGAAACAGGGTCTGGAGATGCACCACGTCAACCCCATCAACCAAGGCATCGAATTCCCTCCGCATTGGCACAGCCTGTAACCACCGACGCACAGTTTGGTACATGACACGGGCTCCCAAGACCCAAAGCGGAAGATTTTTTTTCTTGGACTCTAACAGAGAAAGACTCTTCGTAGCAGCAGGCGGAGCCAGCTTACCGCTCTTGCCAGGCGAATGGAACACTTGCTCGAATGCCTCCGATGTCTCCTGTTTAATCCGAGTTCCACCCTCTCCAGGCGAGAACAAGCCGTGGCATAGCAGTTTACATGTCGGGGCTGCCTTTTTGATACAACGGGCCAGAGGTTCCAGATGGTAGGCCTCACCGGCACCCAACATCAAAATACTCATGTTTTTCTTCGGAGTGGCCATAGAATAGTCAGTAACTGGAGCATTACGCCTTCCTGTGCATCATGCTTGAAATCATGATCTGTGATTTTAACCACCGTATATCGTCCCTGCCGCTCGGGATACACAGCAGAACCACCGCATATGTCAATACAAAGGAACTCACACTACCCGCCAGAGAAACCCAAACCGTCACCCCGACCAACGACGCAGTGACCAAATATGAAACAGTTAGCGAAAATAGACTGGCCAAACATGGCCTCCAGATGTTCCCAAAAAAATCCACCAGACCCAAGCTCGTATCTTTAAACGCCCAAATCAAAATCGGGACTAAGGACAAATATGTGACTACAGCGTATGCAACGGCAACACCAATCGGCCCCCAAATTACACCAACACAGAACGCGGTTGAAGTGATTATGGAAAATGCCAGACCTATGCGGAAATATCGCTTCCCACGCCCCAAGGAAAGTTGGATGAGACCTGTCAGGCTCGCAGGTGTCTGGATGAATACAGTAACCGCAAGAACAGAGAAAACCGGAGAGACCCCTGCCCATTTCTCTCCAAGGGCAAGCTCGATAATGGCATCCGAACTCACGAACAATATCGCGGCCAACGGCATCGATAAGTGAGATAACCACAGCACGATCTTCCTGTAATATACACGGTATGCAACTGGATCATTTTGAAGTTTACTAAGTGCCGGAAAAGCCACCGTCGTAACAGGATTCCTGATAGCATTCAGGGGAAGCATCATCAGTGAGTACGCACGGCTGTATATTCCCAACCCCCCAGTCCCCCAAAAACGCCCAATAAGAACATTATCAAGATTTCGGCTGAAATAATTTACAAAATCAAAAGCTGTAACATTTGCTCCAAAACCAAGCATCTCCCGAATGCCACTTCCTTTGGATGGCCAACAAGGGCAAAAAGGTGACAGCTTCACAGTTAGCAGGGTTGTGACCAAAGCCCCCGAAAGCGTACCTCCTACCAATGACCAATAGGAAAAACCCTGCAATGCCAAAGTCACGGCTACAACCAAAGTCACCAACGAACCGGATATTTGCACGAACGACTTACGTATGAACTGCATTTCCCGCACAAGCATCGCACCATGTTGGGCAGACAAACTACTAATCAGAAAATTAAGCGATAGCGCAACCGTCACCGCCAACAGTTCCGGTATTCTGTAAAACCACGCCACCAACGGAGCGATTGAGGCGACGATCACTGTCAATACAAGCCCCATCGCCGCGTTAAGCCAAAACAGATTGCTCTGCTGTGCGCGGGTCAGGTCTTTTTTCTGGATCGCAGCCGACGACAAACCAAGGTCACGAAACAACCCGGCAAAAGCCGTAACGGTCATCACCATGGCGATGATACCATAATCCTCCGGAGACAGCAACCGCGCCAGTATTACGGTGGATGTCAACTGGATGACGATGGTTACCATCTGCGCCACCATCGTCACCATCCCTCCACGCACAGATTTACGCTTCAGATCAGCCAGAGCGGTACTTTCGTCAGCAGATGATGGAGCTAGACTGGCCATATAACCTCAGCCTTGGGTTTCTATACCAATGAGGTAAAGTTCCTAGCAATATCCGCCAGAAGATTTGGAGTGGAAGCGGGATGGAGAATTCTTGTGATGTGGCGCATCCCAAGGATTTGACAACGAAACTGTCGCCCAAAAGATCCAGTGAAGAATTTTTTCCGGCTGGTATTGGATACTGGTTTTGTCAAGTGCGCGGTGATCGCTAACCGACAAGTCGCGATTAGCTGGGAATTCAGCTTTTATACGCGGCGAACGTCACGACTTCTTATTGACCCCCGGCCACTTTTTCTCTATCTCCCGCTCCCTATTTTACGCCCGCCACGCCTCCGCCATCGGTCGGTTGGCGGGAATTCCACCAAAACCTTGTGTCGGGAAGGAAAGGAATGTGCGGGGGCAAGACGAACTGCTTTGCCTTGCTGGCCTCATGAGCATGTGCGTAAGACCGTTTTATTCAATGCAAAACGAACCAAAGGACGGGTTTTGCCCATTGGCCACTTCGGCATCAGTTGCCAGATGTATGACCTTTGTAAGGGCTTGGAAATTCGCACAGTTTTTCACGGGCCACCTATTCTTCATCATCACTGTAATACCCCCCATAGCCGCCGGAGTCTCCGTATTCCCCGTAGCCGCGGTAGCCGTAGTATCCGGAGCCGAGGTATTTGCGCTTCATGGC
>PDWI01003706.1_pt1 | contig 21304 bp, 23 predicted proteins | sample 1430891 | NCBI WGS metagenome assembly PDWI01 (sample SAMN01162508, study PRJNA174530) | Oral metagenome, whole genome shotgun sequencing project. | biome: Marine environment; feature: Marine mammal; material: Swab sample of the gingival sulcus; isolation source: swab sample of gingival sulcus... | reverse complement strand
GCTCACCCTGTCAGGCCCCCTTGATGCAAACGACCTCATGACTGGCTATCCTTACCTCATTGGCCGATACCAAATGTTGCACGCCGCCTGTGACCATATGGGCATAAGACGACCGACTATTTTAATAACTGAGTTCGGTTTCACTTACAATCATGTGCCACCGCCAGAAACGGCCGTTCCTCAATTGATGCAAGTCAACTGGGAAGAATACGCACCCCATAAAAACATTCTAGGGGCTGCAATCTGGCATCTTGGACCCGGCTTTCAAGGCATCGCCAACAAAGCACAGAAAACCATTGCACCATTAACTGACGCAATTATCGCCGCTGATTTTCCAGACCCCCAACCAGTACCCGACCCCGACCCGGATCCGCCGCCACCAGACCCAGGCCAGGACGCACGTAAACGAGCGTGGGACTATTCCAAGCAGAAGCAGATCGAGCGAGGCATCCAACTAAATAGCAAAGCCGCCCTGCAGAGCGCTATCGAGGGTGCAGGTATGAGAATCGTCGCCAACGAATATAGCTTCGAGGGCAAGCAGTACCAACCCGCAGAAACATACGATGGAAGTATACCCCGGCGACTGTACATGTGGACTTCTCAGGATGGCATTAGTTACATGAACGACCCTTACCAAGAAACCGCGCCACCACCCGACCCCGACCCGGACCCGCAGCCAGACCCGGATCCGATTCAAACAGGAACCAAGTTGATTGGAGGCCACGCCAGCGCAGACCCCGGCGACCTTTACGGCCGCTCTGTTGAGATCCAAGAGTTCACGGATCTGTACGTACCCGGCAAAACTGTTATAAAAATCCTCTCAGCCCATAGCGAAACGGCCGTTCGCCAACTGGCTGCAACATCGCCCGGAGCGCATTGGATCATCCGTGCCTTTATGCACTTTGGAAATAGGATAATAACCCCGGCGCAATTCCACCGAGACACCATAGGCGATACACTGAGAGCCATTAAAACCCTGAGAAGCCTTGGCGTACCAGATAGCAAGATAACTATCGAGCTACACAACGAACCCAACTTGAAACAAGAAGGGTGGGGGAGTAGTTGGGCAAATGGCACCGAGTTCGGTCAATGGTTAACGGCCGTTGCTCAATTATTCCGCAGCAACTTACCTACCGTCGCCCTTACTTACCCCGGACTATCACCGGGCGGGGATGTTCCAAATATACGCTACTCAGCACCCCGCTTTTTGGCCGAGAGCAAAACGGCCGCTTTAGCTCTGGATGAATTTTGCATTCACGCCTATTGGAGCGATGATTTTCCTATCCAAACTGCATACAATTGGATTGCTTACAACTCAAAAGAGTTTCCAAGTAAGAAAATTTGGATCACCGAGGCCAGCAGGAATGACAGGCCAGCAACCAAGACACCCGGCCAGTATGCAAATGAATACCACGCATTTTGGAAGCACCTGGACAACTGGAGAAACGTCAAGGGCGTAACGTTCTTTGTCATGTCGGCAAGCAATGATTATTTTTGGCCCGAATGTTTCGTGGTCAATGGTCGGTCGAAAGGCATCGCCAGAACGATACGGGCAAAAATCCCATGAAAGTAAAACTACCCCCAAAGATTGAGATCGTCATAGGCGACCGACCTACCGTTATTCACACAGGCGAGTACCCGGCAACTTTGAACGTACAACTAGGTGGTAAACTGGGCATAGCTGCAAGCCTAGTTTCTGATGAGATACAAATCAAATCGGCAATTATCTCGATTCCATAAGAAACATTGGAAACGGCCGTTAACCGTGCAGTCAAGGCAGCACTAGAACAGGCCAACAAACCGGGGTAATTATCCTGCTTTCCCGATGCTTTCTTGCCAAGAGTTGCCAAGGTTTGCAAACATCTGCTACTAAGTGGGGGAAGTAGCACCCAGGCAAACCGGCAACCCAGGCAGCATCAGCAACTGTTGGTCAAAACGGCCGTTTCCCCGGAGGCTGCTACTGTTCAAAATGGATGCACTTTTGCACCCAAAATAACCGTACATACATTAACAGTATGTACGAGACGGGGGATTTTTAATTTTTTATACAAGCAAAATTGGATTGTCTACTAATCGATTCTCGATATGTGGGCAACCGCCATACGCATCGATTGCACTCTTGGTGTCTTTGTATAATGTGTAATCTAACCCCATTAGCTGGAGACGCCATACTAACCCACAAAACATTTTTATAACATCTGGTTTAGGAGGACTTACAAAGCCTGTCCGAGACGCCCTGTTCGACTTCTCCCCGCCATATATCTTGATCCGATCTTCCAAAGACTTACTTGAAATATCTAATTCACTTTCTGAAAAATCAAGAATAACGTTTAAACAATCAGTCGCTAATACAGCCCTTTACCCCTCCTCTATCGAGCGATAGTCAATTTTTTTGGATGGTCCAGCTTCCTTAATAAGTAACAGATCGCAATCTTCACAATAATTAAATAACAATGTCATGCACGTTTCTCCTCGCAAGCAATACTAATTATCTAATATTACGAAATCACTTTCTGTATTTTCTCACTTACCCCCTACCCACTCAACAGCATCAGAATAACTGTCATGCAATGACCAGTTGTACCCGCCACCTTGCAAACGGCTAACCATCCAACGATACAGCCTTTTAATATCTTCGTCTGGTGGCGAAACTAGCGCAACGCGCATTACCTCAAGCACCCTTCCTGTTTGGATTGTTGTAATCAATCTGCTTATATCAGAATGATTACCATTAACCTGAGCATTAGAGAAGTCTATAACAATATTTAGGCAATCATTGAGGACGGCTTTCTAAGAAATCAAATAAAACAAACTTCTATCATCCAAAGCAAAAAGACCGCTCTGTCTAAAAACTAGCAGATCGCAGCCCTCATCATATTTATATTTTAGACTCATGTTCTCTCTCGAAAGCCCTAGCTTTCTATTATCGTCAAACTTTCCTGTACAAATAAAAAACACGCTATAACAAAGTTCAACATTATAGCAAACATTGACATTAACATTGCAAGATTTTCACTCTTTTTATACGAAACCCGCATAAAACCCTAATCAAACCAATCAAAACCAACGAAAAACCATCTTTCGCCACTCATGTTAACTTGCCATCATTGGAGGCTTTTTAACATGAAGCAACTACGACAGGTTGACAAGGGCCAGCCATTAACCGAAGCCCTAACAAAAGGCTCAATTAGCTACACCCTTCGCAAAATCCGCGATGCTTTCTACAAGCAAATACGCCGTGCAGCCATCGAGGCTGAGGAATGGATGTATATCGCTGAGGTCTTTACAGATCACATCGTTGTAGAAAGCGATCAACTTGAAACCGACGAATTCTATTTCATTCCATACACCGTTGAAGATGGCAATTATATGTTTGCTACCCGCGAGGATTGGGAAGTCGTAGAGCTTACCTATCAGCCCCAAACAGTCACCGAAGCCCTATCAGGCCAAGGTGAAACCCTCATTGAAACAAACGTGAAAGCTGCATGGCTCGGCGAGGTCGTTGAAGCCAATGGCAAAAAATACCGGACCATTTTCGCAGATGCAGCCGTGGCCGACCAAGTTAATGGAAACGGCCGTCGATACCCGTTCTCAGTTTTCCATGAGGCCGTACTTGCCGCCAAACAAGAGATTACCAAGGCCAATGGTGTTGGCCTGGCCGCTCTGGTTGGCGAAGCCGAACACCCATCGCACAAACAACGGGTGACAGAGTTCACCGAAAACATTGTCCGTTGGGATGGAATTTGGATGGAAGGAAATACCGTCAAGCTCAAAGGCGTTGTCATCCCGAACACCAGAGGGCTTGATGCTATCACCACAATGGAGGCCGGTATCTTACCCGGCATATCCCTGCGTGGTTTTGGTGAAGCAGAAACCATTGAAGAAAACGGCCGTTTAATCGCTGAGGTTCAATGGCTCCGCTTTACCGCTTTTGATCTTGTTCAATCGCCATCATTCGCTGACATGGCGATAACTAAAATTGAATCTAAATTGGAGGATTCTAGCACTATGTCAAAGAACAACAGCACCCCTACCCCTAAAACGGGCAGCGATGATGGCAACGCCTTGGCAGGGGCAACCCTAGATCAAATTTTGGCAAACCGCCCCGACTTAGTTGAGGCCATTGTCGAACGTAATCAACATGAGGCAGCTATCGAGGCTCAAAAAGCCAAAAAAGAAGCTGACCGCATCGCCGCCGAAGCAAAGGCATTAGCTGAAAGCGAAGAAGCCGCTTTACGCGAAGCCTTGGGTCTTGACAAAACCGCCGACCTGAAAACGGCTGTTGCAGAACGTCAGGCCAAATTGAAGGAACTGGAAGAAGCCGAGCAGGCCCGTAAGGTCTCTGAATATATCAATGGGCAAGTCAAAGACTTGGAATACCCCGAAGATATGAAAGAAACCCTCATGGAAGCAATCGAAGCTGACGAGCCAAAAACTATTGAAGAAGCAACGGCCGTTATTGCCAAACACCGCAAGACCTTTGATAAGGTCGTTTCTCAACTTCGCATGGCTGCAAAAGGACATACCGGGATTGATGTCCTTGGACCCGTCATCGAATCCAGCTTAGGCATTCCCGCTTTTGCCAAACCAGCTTACGAGCTGACCGAATCCCTGCGTAGTCATGGTTACATGGCTCAAAAAAGCAAAAGTCGTGAACTGACCATCCAAGAGCGCAAGGCGCAAGAATACTTGAAAGTATTCGATGAACGCTACAAGCGCGAACTTATCAACGAGTCCAAACACTTTGGTGAAGCCGCTGAAACGACCGCCGATCTCAACTTGCCTTACTCTGTGATCCGCACCGTCATTGAAGCCGCTTTCCCAATGATGATTGCCCCGGCCGTTTTCGATTATCAGATGGACAACCAAAGCCCAAGCCGTTTGTACTTCGAATCCTACGCCGAAGATGATGCAATCGAAGCAACCGTTACCGATGAGTCCGTCAGCGCCCCGGCAGCTTTGCCCGGTGTAATCACACTGGCGAACAAACGCCTGGAAGTTGGCAGCATTGTCGTGACGACCGACCCGGCTGGTACGACCTACGTGGATGGCACCGATTACGTTATCAACCATGCAGAAGGTGAAATCACCATCTTGTCTGGTGGTAGTATCTCTGCAAGTGATGCACTTTTGGTCGATTACACCTACCGCAAGTTGCGTACAGGTGAAATGTCACCAGTCCAACGCGCCAAACGTACTTTGGCTTTCACCACGATGGAACACTCAGCCGATTCGCTGGCAACCCGGATCAGCCGCGAAGCCATCGTATTCAGCCGTTCCCAAATGGGTGAAGATGCAGTCTCACAAACCCTTGGCTTACTGGCTGAGGAAGTTGCGGGATATGTTGACGCGAGTCGTTTGGCCGATGCTCTTGGCGCAGCCCAAAGCTATGCAGGTCATTCTGGTGGTTCATGGGCAAGCTCTGGCGACCCCGCCGACTTGGTAAAAGCTATTGGTGCAGCCAAAGTTATTGTGGTGAACAATCGCTACATGCCTAACTTTGTCATCATGTCTGCCACGAACAGCGACTTGTTGAGCAATTGGGATGGCTTTACACAAGCTGGCAGCACCCCTGCCGCATCCCTGAACGCAAATGGATTTGTTGGCCGCGTCAAAGGCTTGAATGTCTTTGAAACCAACAACTTTGTGGATAATCGCCTGCTGGTTGGTAATCCTCAGTTAATGCAAATTCGTGTTTTCCAGCCGATGCAACTGAACGGGCCGTTCCCAAGTTACGACAATTCCACAGGTCAATTGGTCCGGGCTGATGAATACTTCATTGAAGAATTTAACGGCCACAAATCGCCAGTACCGAAGAAGGGCGCAATTGTCAGCATCACCTAATCAGGTGTAGTCACCCTCATTTTATTTTATCGTCAGGGCGTAGGCTTATGCCTGCGCCCTTTTTATTCAAACCGAGGAGATCACATGCCAGAACGTAAAACAACAACCCGCAAAAAAAACCGCAAAGAGAAAACCCAAGAAACAAAACCAGAAGAAACTTCCGTTGTCGCAGAAACTTCGAAAAAAAATGAGGACAAGGTCACACAAGCCGAATCCCCTGCCCCGCAAAAGTCCAAAGCGAAAAAGCTCCCCGGTTTTTCAAAAGCAAAAAACCAAGATGGTATTTGGGTGAAGCTCGTAGGCTTACCGTCAGCAATGATGGGCGTAGCCAGAATGACCGAAGGACAAACCAAGCTCGTCAAATACCATCAGCTAGAAACGGCCGTTTCCTCTTATCCAAAAGGTACATGGGCCGCGCAAGTGGATGGCAGCTACAAAACCTTATAAGAGGTAAGCATGATCAAGTTTGATGACCTTGTTGCCAACCTAATGGCCGATGTCCCAGCCAAGGACGACCAACCGACACCACCACAGTACCAAAAAGCAGTCAGGCAAGCAGTAAACACCCTTAACCACAATTACGGCCGTTTGCTCTTTGTTGAAATCGAGGTCGTCAGTGGAACGGCTGAGTATGACCTACCAGCCGACTTTGTACGAAAAGTTCGTTTCGATTCCATTACAGAAACCGCTTACCCAGGCTCAAATGTTACCTTGAGTTCAGGCCGAATCATTCGATTATGCACAGGCTTAACACCAGAAAAGATCATCATAAACGGATCTAAACTTGTCATTTTCCCAACCCCTGAGTACAGCATGACCCGAACACTTTGGTACAGAGCTGGACATGTTTTGGAAGCTAACGACGACAGCGAACAAGCCTATCTGCATATGACCCCCCAAGAGGCCGACGCAGTTCACCTAAAGGCCAAGGCAAATGCCTATCGTCTCATTGCCGCGGTTGCTTCAGCTAATGAAGGATGGAGCTATCAAATTGGTGATTTCAAAGTTGATAAGACCAAATTAGGCGAAACTTTACGTAAAACAGCCACAGACCTAGATAATGAGTTTGTAACGGCCGTTGCTGGCTTAATCGGTAACACAGGACGGGCAGCATAATGTTGACCGCAGCCGACATAGCCAGGATGAAAGCTGATGCCACGCAAGTGTTGGGTGATAACGAGGTTAGCATAACCATTCGCAGATGCAACGCCACACTAAGCCCCCAGGACGTAAGAATTGAACGTCGAGGAGGCCGCAGCGCTACAAACAAGGATGGTCAGGACGTATCAGAAACCCGGTCAGGTGTCATCATACTTGGCACCGAAAATCTGGACATAGCCATTGACGACCGTTTCACCGCAAACGGCCGTTTGTACCGGGTAACACATGTCAGAATGAACGAAATGGCAGGCAGGATGGCAGAGGCAGACATCATAGAATGAACTGGCGAAATCAATTAACAAAAGAAGAAATTGAGCAATTAACCAAGGCCGAACCCAATTCCTTGATCCGCAAACTGGCTTTAATGCTGGACCGGAGCGAAGCAGGTTACTTGAAACCAAATCAACAACAACTAGAACGGCTGCACAGAAACGGCCGTTTGCAAAATATTCAAACACTAGAAGGATGACACAAACATGAACCCACAATACTTAGAAATTTTAATCAACATTTTGATCATTGTTCTGGCTTTACTCCTACCTATTGCAGCAAAGAAAATTCTTGCCTTACTAGAACTCAAGGTCAAGAACGAGGCCAGCGAACGCACATGGACGTACCTTGAAAACATTATCCGCATTTATATTTCAGCCGCTGAGGACTTAAAAGAACTCAGCACCGGCGCACAACGCCGTGACTATGTTACCCGGCGAGTTAGCTCAGAACTAAATGACATTGGCATATCAATCAGCCCACAACAACTAGACGGCTTAATTCGGGGTATTTACCAGACATTAAAAAACCAAAATACCGCCGAGATCATGTCTAAAGTTCTAAAGCAAACGGAATAAACAGACATGGCAAAAACGGCCGTTGAAATCCATTGGATAAAGCCACCAGGCCAACTGGCTAACGCAGTCAAAGAATACGGGGATGCTGTCATGGTCGCGGTTTTTGCCGTCGCGCAAACCATTGCCAGCCAAGCCCAAAACGACATGCGTACCAATGCCCCTTGGACGGACCGGACAGGTAACGCCCGTTCCGGTCTTTTTTCAATGGCAGAGCAAGCAGCAAACGATGTTATCACTATCTACTTTTCGCATGGTCACACCGTTGAGTATGGAAAATTCCTTGAATTATCAAGGGGTGGCACTTACGCCATTATCATGCCAACCATGCGGAAGATACTACCAGACCTAGAAAAAATGTTGCAGGATATTTTCTCATGACCTTATACAACGAAGCCACCTTACGAGACCTAGCAAGGTCTCTAAGAAAAAGCCGACCCGAAACGGTCATTGTGCAGACCACAAGCCCAAACCCAAGGAGAGGCTACAGCCCCGTACATTATAAAATGCTAGCTGAGGAACGCGACCGGGCCGGACAGGTCATAAACTCCAAAGCTCTGTACAAGGGCGACGGCCGTTATAAGGCCATCTGTAAAACACTTGCCAGGGATGCAACAAAATCAGGCTTTACCGTTTCGCTATCCAAACCAAACCGAAAAGCCGAACAAGTCATAAACGAACTTATAGACCGTCTGAAACTGAGAGATCGGGTCGATGACTTTGCCCGGTTAACTTTCCGTGATGGCGATTCATTCTTAGAACTCAGCTTTGACGAACGCGAAGCCCAAATCATGGGCATAACCAGAAAGCCAACTTTGGGTATGCGCCGTAACTCAAATGATGCTGATAAATTTGAACAGCCCGACCGGGCTTATTGGTACAGTAACAAGCCGAACCAAGTAGCACCACCCCCGGACGCTATTTGGTTCGCAGACTATCAAATGGTCCATGCTCGATGGGATCATGATGAAGGTGAACGCTATGGCTCCCCTCTTATGTCCTCAGGCCGTAAAGCCATCAAGATGACAAGAGAGGGCGAGGAAGATGTATTTATCCGTCGAAAGACCCGCGCAGGTCAACGGATACAACACAAAATCGAAGGCGACGAAACTGCTATTGAGGAATACATAGACCGCAATCAAGTCGCTTTAGATGATCCCTTTGCCCCGATGATCGATTACTTCGGCAACGCTGAAATTAAGGTCATCGCTGGCGACCCGAACATTGGTGACATTAAGGACATCTTACACCATTTGGATACATGGTGGATTGAATCGCCAGTACCGAAAGCCATCCTTGGTTACGGCCGCGACCTTAACCGGGATGTTCTGCAAGAACAAAAAGCACAATACGATGAAAGCATCGAGGGTGTGCAGCGATGGATCGGAGCGCAATTCATTCTACCAGTTATTGAAATCGAGCTACTACTCAATGGCATACTGCCCGAAGATTTAGGGCTTGATCTCGCATGGGGCAACAAGAAGAAGGTCACGACCAAAGATATTTTGAACATCTTGCAAGGCGCACAAATTATGAAGTCATTGGGCCTTACCAATGAGATTTTGGCGCAGGTTATTGCAAAGTATATACCGTTCCTAAACCCCAAAGAAATTGCCGATGCTTTGGAGCAGGGCGATGCTGACAGGCTGGCAGCTATCGCAAACCAATTAGGTCAAGCTCTGAACAACCCAAACAACCCGGATGAACCAGACGACGAGAATAATCAATCAGACCAGCCAAACGAGGATGACGACGAATGAAAATCTTAACACCTATCATCATGATTTTAGTGGTAATGGCCGTTCTAATGACTTTTGGATCTGCACTTGCTCAGAGCCAAGAATACCCAGGACCAGACCCAACAGAAACGGCCGTTTCCCCCTACCCTGGACCCGATGCAACGCCAACGGCTGAACCCGTAGTAACGGCCGTCCCTGCCATAACGCCAACGCCAGGAGCAGACCCGACAACCATAACCATAACCAGCATGAGTGTGGTCAGTAACACAACCAGAAACTTGGACACGCTTTTCATTATCTTAGTTGCAGTTCTCTTGGTTGACCTTTTCCTTTTCATACTCAAAAAAAGAAAGTGATAGGCCGTAACACGTAAGCTATGACCCTAAAAATCAGAACTGGCCGAATTGCCGCCGATACCTCCGGCAGAACACAGGATTTTACAATCAGCGATTTTGGAACACCGAAGGCCGCTTTGTTTATCGTTACACCTGCCACAGCCGACAACACTCCGGCTGATGATGCTATTCTGAGCATTGGTTTTACCGATGGTACAACCGACGTAGCTGCGACTGCAGCCGCTGAACACAATACGGCCAGTTCTGATACAAATTCAGAAATCAGCACAGCAGCTTGCATCTATATGGAGGATGAAGCGCAAACGGTTTTAGGGCAAGCATCATTTAACTCTTGGATCACAAATGGCATTAAATTAGATTGGGACACCAACTTCGGAACGGCAGTTTTAATCACATACGTTCTGTTTGGTGGTACAGATTTAAGTGTGCATGTTGGCTCACAAGCATTGACAAATGGGGCAACACACAACATAACATCACCTGCCTTTAGGCCAACAGATGTTATTGCCCTTACCGCCGATGAAACACTAGGATCAAATGGGCTATGCTTTGGTTTTGTTCACGATGAATCAGGAACCGTCACACAAGTTTCTAATGCCTACAGCTCCAGAAACGGGCGTCCAGAAACCGATTGCTCTGGCTACACATCTAATCAATACGGATCATTTTTCCTACGTGGTGATGGTGTTTTATATAACACTTGTACGTTTAGCGGATTTGACAACGACGGTTTTGATGTCACGGTCGGCGGTTCTAATTTAAATGGCTCCACGCTTTTATATTTGGCCTTGCGAATCGAAAACCATGATTCTGCCTGTGGTGTGATAGAAACACCTACAACAACAGGCACAGACCCGCAAACAGACCCAGGCCACAAACCGCAATCATTACTCCAAATTGGCACAAACCACGCTGCTATAAACACCAACTACCGAGATCAACACGGTTCGCCTTTTGGTTTCTTCTTTGCAGATGCAAGCAATCAATATTCAGTTTTTATCGCTGATGAATCAGACGCAGACCCCACAAACACAGAAAGCCAAGTGGACGATCAGCTTGCCATCTTACACGCCGATAATGGAACAGCACTTTTTGCAGCCACATTAACCAGTTTCGATACAAACGGCTGGACCCCAAACTATTCAGCCGTAAACGAAACAAACGCAACCCAATGGCTGTGTTGGTCAGTTGAAGAAGAAAGCAGCAGCAGCCCCCAAACTGTAACCCCGGCTGCACATACCAACACGTCAACCGTACATCAGCCCACAATCAACCCCGGCACAACGGCCGTTGAACCTGATACATTTGTAAACAGTTCAGTATTCCACGAAATAACTGTCATCACAGGAACGGCCGTTTCCCCCGACCATTTAATTAACACATCGGTATTTCATGACCCAACTATCACAACCGAGCCGGCCACTGTCGAGCCTGATGCATTTGTAAACAATTCAACTTTTTACGCCCCGACCATCAACCCCGGAGCAGTCACCGTTGAGCCTGACACGTTCGTCAACAGTTCAATATTTTACGATCCGACCATCAGCTTTGGTATTCAATATACAGATGGCTATGGTGGCGATATTAACACCGCCCAAGATATGTTGCTGAACCCGGCTGCGCCAACCCACAACACCGGAACGCATACAAGCCTTGCACTAGACGGACATGGCGCACAGATACAGCACAATCTATTGAGATTTAACCTTTCGGCCATCCCCGCCAATGCCACTTGTATTAGCGCAAAACTGTGCCTATACCACAACTACGCTCCCGAAGGTGATGCATACTGCAATGGCGATGTTTTTAGCATCGCCGAAGCCAACAAAGATTGGATCGAAGGTACAGGCAATTTTGATATTGCCCTTGCTGGTGAACCCTGTTGGGACGCGTTAGAAGCAGATGGAAGCGAGGAAGTACAAACCGCATGGGCAGGATCGGCGGGATGTTCTACCAGTGGAACCGATTATGAATCTACGTCATTGGGTTCATTCTCTTTTTACATGGATGAAGTTTTAGGCCATGAATACACCATAGATTTATTAGCATCCCGGATCGAAGATTGGTTCGGAGCATCTAACACCAATTATGGAATTATCATAATTCCTACATCTGGCGATATGCACGTGGGTAGCTCTGACAATTCAACTCCAGGCTATCGGCCAAAACTGGTTGTCACTTATCAAGAATCAACTGCAACTACTGTCGAGCCTGATGCATTTGTAAACAATTCCACTTTCCACGCGCCAACTATCAACCCCGGAGCAGTCACCGTTGAGCCTGACACGTTCGTCAACAGTTCAATATTTTACAACCCAACTATTGACACCGGAGTAACGGCCGTTACTCCGGATCATCTTACCAACAGTCAAACTGTACATGAGCCCACAATCAACCCCGGCGCAATCACGGCCAGCCCGAACGCAGTCACCAATAATTCAGCCGTTCATGAACCAACTGTTAACCCCGGAGCAGTCACCGCTGAACCCGACACGTTTGTCAACAGTTCAACCTTTTATCAAATAACTGTCATAACAGGTACGGCGATCGATCTAGACACATTTGTCAACACAACAATATTTCATGACCCAACTATCAACCCTGAACCAACGGCCGTTCAACTTGATGTGTTCACAAACACAAACACATTACACCCCCCGTTTGTCGCAATTGGAGCAGAGCAAACCGTAACGATAGACCATCTTTTGAACGTCCCTGTATTCTATATCCAACTATTTCAAGCTATCCCAGCTACTAGAGTCTATTACATCGAGGCTGAGGATCGAACATTAAACGTTAAACGTTGAACCGTAGGACATTTAATCCTACAGAACATCATAACCAACAACCAACATGGAGAACCTAAGAAATGTCAGCTATTTACCCCCTATTTAAAGAAAAACTTTTGCAAGCTCAGGTTGATTTATCAGCCGTCACAGTTCGGGCAGTCCTCATTGACACTGGTGTTTACACCTACTCAGCAGCGCATGAGGCTTACGACGATCTAACTGGTATTGTAGGCACTGAATCAGGCGTACTTGGCTCAAAAACATTTGCGGATGGCACGTTTGATAGTGCTGACACCACATTTACGTCCGTTACTGGCAATGAGGCCGAGGCTATCGTCCTGTTTGTGGATTCTGGCACACCGGCAACCGATTGGCTGATTGCCTTCATCGACTCAGGCACAAACTTACCAGTTACCCCAAATGGTGGTGATATTAACATCACCGTCAATGCTTCTGGTTGGTTCACTCTGTAATCAATTTTCAATCATGAAAACAATCCCAAAAGACCCGAACGCCGTTTTAGATTACCAGTTCAATTGGTCCGACTGGTTGGTCGATGGCGATACCATAAATACGTATACAATCATCGCTGGCAATGGTATTACCGTCGATCAATCATCTGCTACGCCAACGGCCGTTAGGGTCTGGCTATCTGGTGGCGACAATTATGCCCGTTATCTTGTTACCTGTAGGGTTACGACCACCCAAGGGCGAACCGATGACCGTTCTATCTTAGTGGATTGTTACCACCGATGAAAAACTACTCGCTCAACACCTTAACCCCAGCCACGATTCACAATGCGCAGCAAACGGCCGTTGTCAGGCTGCACATGTATGTTTTGGGTCAAGTTCACAACATGCTAGCAGACTTTCAGGCAATCGTTGAAAGCGCAGCGCGTCAGGCCGGTGTCGAGACCACTATAACAAATCAAAATAGTGGCACTTTCCAAACAACCGTTGTTGGTAGTTGGAATGCTTTCATTGAGGACTATACCCGCTTTTTGGCCGTCGCTATGATGAATGCCGCAGCCATCCCATTTGGCACGCTGGCAGTTCTGCACAATGAATGGGTACGACCAAACATCCAAGAAGAAGCCACCTTATTAAATCAAACACCACTGTTTAAACCACAACTTGATGAAATTGTACAGGCAGCTTACCAACGAACTTATGAAGATGGCTTAAACCTAAGCAACCGAATTTGGCAACTAGATCAGTATGGGCGCAATGGCATAAATGCCCAAGTGACGTTGGCACTGCAAAACGGGGATAGTGCTTGGACATTAGCCCAAAATGTCGAGACATTCTTAGGCCACAATCAAAATTGTCCACGATGGGCAAAAAGCAGATTAAGAAATCTAACCAAGGCCGACATAGCATCAGGAAACGAAACCGGGCTGATACGTGGATCTGATTGCTCAGGTCAAGGCGTAGCTTATAACGCTCTCAGGATGGCACGTACTGAAATCCATGCCGTACACCATATGGCAACCCGAACTATCTACAGCGTAAGCCCCTGGATCGAGGCCGAGAAAATCAACCTAAGCCCCGCCCACGCTGGTAAAGATGAGTGTGACGACATTGCTGGAGGAGGAGAAAACAGCGATGGTGTTTACCCTATCGGCGAGATCGCCATGCCGATACACCCTCATTGTTTATGCTTCCTGACTTCCATCAACATGGATCAGCCAATTTACAAAAACCAATTACAAGCATGGTACAAGGGGCAGCAAGCATGGCCCGAAATGGACGCTTACGCCGCTTTCGTCGGCAGCAACCTAACGGCCGATCTACGAACTAACGAAATCGGCATCACAATGGCCTATTGGCTTTGGGGCAACCATGCGGACTTTGGAACACTCTTTTGGTCTATTGCTGGAGGCTTGTAAATGGCAACTATCACCGAAATCACCGAGGCCGTTACAGGCCTGATATCAAACACCACAGAACTGACAGGCCTTTTACCGGGAGGCATACACCAGCAAGAAGAAATCAGCAGACAAGAAACCCCGGCAGCGTTCGATGCAGATTTAGAGCTGCAACCTTGCTTGCTTATCAAAACGGCCGTTTACCCCCTACCCCGTCCACACAAGCGCGCCGCCCGGTTGATATTTTCATTCTATGTTTACCAGAGGGATGGCATAGGCACCATCAATCAAGTCCTAGATCAACTCTATGCTTTACTGCATGACAACAGCGATGACATTTGCGGAGCATGGCAAATCAGGCAAGGATCCGAAGTACGTGACCAAAAAGAACCAGCCCTCGAAAGTTCTATGGGAATGGCTACCTATGAAGCCATTGCCAACCAAGAACCCGCCGCCCACCCCTAGATACCGCCCATGCCGGGCGTACAACAGGAAGCCCCGGAAACGGGGCTTATCCACTACCCGGCCAAACGGTCGTTTGCTTTCCTCTGCTTTTTTGCAAAAAAATACCAAACTGAAAAACCATTTTTCCCCCTACCTGATAGCATCACATCATGACCATATTACTGCCATTTGTTGAGCTTGTACAACAAACAGACCCCCGTATTATCCTTTACACTTTCATTGGAATAACAGCCTTAGCAGCAATCATCTTAGCAACAGTTATCACATCAATAAAATTTTACACTTACCTTTACCAGTCATTTGAAAAGCGCATACCAAGCACAGACGAACTAGCAGAAACCGTTACGCTTTTAAGCGACCGTGTAAGCAAGCTGGAGCGCAAATCTATTCAAGAACACAAAAGAACTTTTTGGCTTGAAAATATTCTATATTTGGCCGTCGAAACCATTGATAACCTGAACGGACGTATTATCTTCTTAGGCGATATCCCGCCCCCGGTCCCAAAAGCTCTAGAGGACTGGAAGATTACCCAGAACGAATGGAAAAAAGATACCCACAACACCCCGGCCAGACTCCTGCTAGAAATGCACAGGCTCATAAATGAGCATTTCAATTTAAGCGAGATTGCTACCTTGGCTATGGGACTGAGTGTCAACCCCGACGAATTAGGCGACGGAAGATTATCAGACAGATCAAGAAACCTGATATTAGCAATGGACCGAGAAAATAGACTTTACCAATTGGCCGACCACTGCAACACCGTAAGGCCAACTATAGATTGGCCCACTTTCCCCGAACGCTATTCCGATTAACTGCCATTTCCAAACAATCAAACGAAAAACCATCTTTCCGCATTCATGATACTTTGCACTCATGATTATGTTCTTTCTCATACGAAACCAAAAAATGGCTTCATATACTGGCATAAGGGAGAACTAGGTTATTGGGCCAAACCCGATTCAGACCACCTTGCTGAAATCATGCGTTGGATTTACGAAAACCAAGAAATAGCCAATTCAAGGGGCATGGACGCAGCCCGTTGGCTCAGAGAAAATCAAACATGGCGAGAAACAGCCGTCGCCATGCAAAACATCTTGCAACCGGAGAGTATGACATGTTGATCAAATACGTAGGCATTGGACACCGCATCATTGGTAAGTACAAATGGGAATGCAATCAAACAGCCTCAATTGGTGAAGAAGATACCCCGTTGGTACTGCGTCAGCGCAATATGGAAATATGCAAACACGAACCACTGCTGCAAGTTTTCACCCTCGAACAGCTTGAAACCCTTGTCACGATTTACAAGGTAAGTACCCCGAGATCAATCCAGGGGCTGAGCAAAGAGGCCCGAGCCGAGGCTGCAAAGTTCTTTGGCCTAAACGTAAAGGAACTCAATGCCTTGATTGACAAAACGAAAAAAGTTAGCAACCAACCGCCAGCACCTGAAAGCGTGGCAGCGCCCAAGACAAGCGGTTGATAAATCTATTCGTCTGAGACTTGTAAGTCTCTCAGACCCTAAGGAGACAACAGCACTATGTCATACGGACAAAAACCCCTTGGGCTACGCGAGGTAGTTTTCGCCAATGCCGCTGGCGATACATTCGCCGCCTTGGACGCAGCTCAAAAATTATCCATGAAAGAACGGGTCAGCTCTAACGAGCTGCGCGGCAACGACCGAGTAGTCGCACTTGTGACGTACTCCGAGGCTGTTGACCTTGAATTAGAACTAGGTGGCATCCCCTTGGATGCTTACGCACTCATGACCGGGCGAACCGTTACAGTCAGTGGCACAACCCCAACTGAACAACGGTCTTACGATATTGTTGGTGATGAATGCTTCCCGTACTTCCAAGTCTCAGGACGCGCCATTGGTGACGACTGCCAAGGCGATGTACACGCCCTGTTCTACAAAGTCAAATTAACCGATGGAATTGAAGGTGAGTTCGCCGATGGTCAGTTCTTTGTCACAAAAGCAACGATGGTTGCAGTCAAAGACGCGACCGCTGGCAAAGTCGGCACAATCGTTCAACACGAAACCGGATCAGCCTTACCGACATCCTAATTCGCATACCCTATTTTTGATTTGTGGCTGGTGGCAATTATCCAAGAAAACAAGAAACCTAATTCCCAAATTGACAACAGCAAAACGCCACCAGCCACACCATTTTTTTACTCTGGAGAGAGACATGACAGCACATTTAGGAATTGACATACCAAACGAAGCAGCAACCCGTGACTATCTGGCACAAATCAGAAGAAACCTTTACCACGATTTAACCTTGCCAGAATCAGGTATCGAAATCAAAGCCAAGAAAATCAGCCTCATTGACATGGCCGAACGTGGAGGCTTGCCCGATACCTTATCTCAATTGGTATCAGACCAAGCAACGGCCGATGGCAAGGTAAAAATTGATGTCGGCTCAATTCTCGACCAAATCGAGGATGTAGCAGGGCTTTACAATGGCATGTGCTTGGCTGGCATCATTTACCCACCACTGGCTGAGGAAAGCGACGAAGATCATTTGGGTGTACGAGAAATCCCATTTAATGACCGTCAATGGTTTTTCAATTGGTGCAATGGAGAAGCCACAGCCCTGACCCAATTTCGTGACGAACAGGTCGAACCTGATCAAGATTCATCTGATAGCGAAAACATACGGGAAACGGCCGTCTGAGGTCTTAGGCATTACTGACGAACTGGCTGCATATCAGTTTGACCTTGCTACCCTTGTGGCCGGGTCAAACTTTGAAGCCGAGGTCTACGAAAACCAAAAGAAAAATGGAGGCCAAAGCCAAGGCAGTAGCACCCACGTACCGACTGGCACACAAGACCCCGATAACCCATACAAGGACAGTCGCTTTAGGTCAGTAGGTAATGTACCAAAGGTTACAACCCTACCGCCAGAAATCGCTAAGTTCATCAAAGCCAGACAGGAGATAGAAGTCAAGAGAGCAGAGGCCGGGAAATAACCCCCGGTCTTTTTTGCATCCCCTACCCAACCGAGAAACGGCCGTTTTCAATGGAGCAAACACCATGACCGAACAAAAAAACAGAAACTTTCTGATGTGTGGAAGAAAAAGGCAATTTGTAACAGAGGATGAAGCAAAAAACCGGGCGCAATCAATCAAAGATACCAGTGGCACAGAAATGCGTCCATACCACTGCCCCGTTTGCAAGGGCTGGCACTTAGCCAGAAAAAGCAAGCAAGCCCCCTACACAAAACCAAAACGAAAAAAACGGCGAGGAGGCCGAACCAGCAAGCAAGCCCGGAGATATGGGGGTATGACTCATTGAGGGGTAAGTCCCCCGTAATTTGTGTTGTCCGAATAGTTAGAAGTTAATCCTGAGGAGGCAATTAGAATGAAAAATCATTACTCCCCCTCCCAAATATTGAACAATACTTTACAAGTATAACCGTTGAAAAATGGGCCGACGATTTTGTCAACGACATTGTTGAACAAAGCAAAAATGTACCAGCCTGTTACAGAGGAGACTACCAAGTTTGGATTGGTGAAAAATTCATGGATCTGCCTTGGGCCGAAACCCCGTTTCATGTCGTTCTGGACTGCGTTCGCAACCATCCCCGCATTAACGAACTTTTTGAATTGGAAACCGAAGCAGGTTTAATCATGTACGCCGAAGGTATCTTTTTCGATTACTTGCCTACTGAAATCGATTCTTACAAAGTTTTTTATCAGGCCAAGCAAGCAGCCAAAGCATAAACGGCAGTTCATCCCCAAGCAGCACCAAACAGAAGCCCCCTAAGCCGGGGCTTTTTTTATTCCCCTACTAACCCCCTAGAAAAACCATCTTTCCCCCCTCATGCTACCTTGCCAGCATGACACAACTAGGCAACGCGCATGGCAAAATCATCATAGACCCCTCTGGTGTCAAGGCAGGCGTTAACGCCGCTGTTGATTCAATCAACGCCATGAAAAACCAAACACAGAAAGCCGCTGGTATAATGAACAAAGCCATTGGCGGGGCCGCTCTGGCTATCGGCGCAGGTCTAACGGCCGTTGGCGTTTCCTCAGTAAAGATGACCGCAGACCTTGAGGCTCAGGTGTCAACCATTCAAGCCGTCATGGGAGCGACTACCGAAGAAGTCAAAAAACTAGAAGATGAAATTATCGATTTGGGCATGGACCCGAATCTAAAGGTCACGACTGAGGAGGCCGCAGCCGCCATAGAAATGCTTGGCCGCAATGGGTTGACCACGACCGAGATTCTGGACGGCGCAGCACACAGCACCGTACTACTCGCCAACGCGACCGGGGCGCAGTTTGGCACAGCCGCAAATATCGCAACCGACGCTATGGCCCTATGGGGCATAGAAGCCGAAAACATGCAGACAAGCGTGAACGGGATAACGTCAGTTGTAACGAACTCAAAATTCAGCATTGACGATTATGCCTTGGCACTATCTCAAGGTGGTGGTGTGGCTGCTGCTGCTGGTGTCGAGTTTGAGCAATTCAATACCTCAATTGCAGCCATAAGCCCCCTGTTCGCTTCTGGTTCTGACGCTGGTACAAGTTACAAAACTTTCCTGCAAAGGTTAGTACCAACAACAGAAAAAGCCAAAGGGGCAATGGCCGAGCTTGGACTAGAGTTCTTTAACGCCGATGGCACAATGAAGGACATGTCCGAGATCGCCGCAGACCTAAACGCCGCTTTGTATGGCACGTCTGAGGTCATGGTCGAAGTTGGAGGCCAAACGGCTGAACAGAATGCCGCCCTTGCCGAACTGCGTGAAGCCTACCAGAAAACACAAGAGGACATCAATTCTTACACCTATGGCGTGAAAGGCGCAGGACTGAGCGAGGCCGAACGTGCAGATAAGATCGCAGGTCTTAATGACAGGCTGGCAGAGCTTGACGGCAAAATGGATCCGTTATTATCCATTACTGGCGAAATGACCGAGGCCACAAAACAACTAACCGAGGAAGAAAGAAACCGCTACTTAGCCACCATCTTTGGAACCGACGCAATGAGGGCCGCAGCCGGGTTAGCACAATCCGGGGCAATCGCATATGAAACGGCCGCCGAAGCTGCAAAAGCCTTGGGTGTCAGCGTGGAAGAAATCGGCGAAATCGCTAACGATGGTGTAACCGAATATGAAGCCCTGATGATCAGCATGGGCCAAACCGATGCACTAAAAGCCGCTCAGACCCGCATGGATAATTTGTCTGGCGCTCTTGAGATTTTAGAGGGTGTCATTGATGGTGTGAAAATCAGGATCGGGCAAGCCTTGATCCCATCCGTCCGGGGAATGGCTGAGGCCGTTACAAATTTTATTGACGCGAACGCCGAACAATTTATTGCATTCTTTGATAACGTGGTAACGGCCGTCACTAACTTTGTAACAGCTCTGCAAAATGGAGAAACCCTCGTCGAGGCAATCAAAGAAGCCCTGACCGGACTTATCCCCGAAGATACCCTGAACAACATTCTAGGCATCGCCCAGGCTATACAAGACTTTACAGATCGGGCCGCTGCTTTTGTCTCAGATAACAGCGAATCGTTTATAGGTGCCTTACAAGGGATTGCAGTCGCCCTTGGCGCACTTTTCATTATCGGCAACATTGCAACCCTGTTGAGTATACTCCTCAGCCCCATTGGCTTGCTCATTGGCGCAGCCTCTTTACTAGGGGCAGCGTGGAATGCTAATTTGTTCGGCATACGTGACACTGTAACGGCCGTTTACAACACTATTTCAGAAACCATAGGCCAGATCGTTACCTCATTCCAAGAGGGAGGACTAGGCGACGCTTTTAGAGAAGTCTCGCAGACCTTTGCACAAATCAAAGAAGAGATTGAGCCATTTACAAACACCATTATTCAAATGGTCACAGGCTTAGTCGATGCTTTCAAGATCGGAGGCTTACCCCTAGCCATACGAGTATTAAAAAGCCACCTGCAAACACTACCCCGAACAATCGAATCAATCTTAACAATTGTTGGAAAAATCATTTTTGAAAAGTTGGGCCGCTCCGCTGAGGAGTTTGAAAACCTACGGCTAAAAATCCGTGTAGCGTTCAAAGTCATTGGCTCAATATTCAAAGCAGCCGTTGCAGTTATCAAGCCAGCTTGGGACGAGCTTGTAGCAGGATTCCAACGAGGCATGAAATATTTTGAACCACTTGGGGAAACTTTCAAGGAAACATGGGAGAGAATCGTACCTATCCTCAAAGGGGTCGCTACTGCCATTGGTGCAATCATCCTTGGCGCAATTA